>Ga0098073_1000296_pt1 | contig 18648 bp, 19 predicted proteins | sample 31_taG_FD_75060 | JGI IMG/M metagenome (GOLD analysis project Ga0098073, IMG submission 75060) | Marine viral communities from the Gulf of Mexico - 31_GoM_OMZ_CsCl metaG | ecosystem: Environmental > Aquatic > Marine > Oceanic | place: Gulf of Mexico | collected 2015-07-12
TAGAAAGCGGTGCTGACGAGTTGGTTATGGGAGCAGATGGTCACCACCCTGAAAATGCATCAAAACCTTTAGATTTTTCAATTTCAAAAAGTGTTTTTGGAATTTTAATCATAGGATTATTGATGTTATTCTGGTTCTCTTCTTTGGCCAGACAATACAAGAAAAAGAATATTCCAAGCGGTTTTGGCCGTGTGTTGGAACCTTTAGTAATTTACGTGCGCGACGAAATCGCAAAGCCAAACATTGGTGATAAATACCGAAAGTTTACAGGGTATCTGTTAACGGTATTCTTTTTTATCTGGATTTCAAACCTACTGGGCTTGACTCCATTTGGTTTTAATATAACCGGCCAGATTGCAGTTACAGCAGCTTTGGCAATTTTCACGCTGATCATTTACACTGCGAGTGGTAATAAGGATTACTGGATGCATATTTTGTGGATGCCGGGAGTACCTGTTCTTATACGTCCTGTTTTAGCGGTTATCGAATTGGCAGGTGCGTTCTTAATTAAGCCGTTCTCACTTTTAGTGCGACTTTTCGCAAACATTTCTGCAGGTCACATTGTAGTGATGAGCTTAATCGCAATTATGATTACGCTTAAAGGAGAGTTGACTCCTTTTGGCTCAACAACTTTATCTTTTGTGCTTTCATTATTTATAACGCTAATTGAAGTTCTGGTTGCATTTTTACAGGCGTATATCTTTACGATGCTTTCTGCATTGTTTATAGGTATGGCTGTTGCAGATCACGAGCACGATGAGCACTTACATGACGCACAGGGTCATGATATAGAAGATACTGAAGAATCACGAAGAGAATTTATTTAAGAATTTTTGTTTAATTATTTATATATACTTTAATTATGGCTTTAGCTATTGTACAAGAAGAGATGATCTCTTGGGTACCTAACCTAGTAGGTGCAGGTTTAATCGTAATCGGTGCTGGTATTGGTCTTGGTAAAATTGGTGGAAGCGCGATGGAAGGTATCGCACGTCAACCAGAAGCAACCGGAAAAATCCAGACTGCGATGATTATCATTGCTGCACTTTTAGAAGGTCTTGCATTTGGTGCACTTTTCTTAGGAAAGTAATCCACGAGATTAAAAACAAAACTTGGGTGCCTGTAACGGTTGGTTACAGGACCTGAGTTTAAAAATTGCCGCAAGGTATGCCTGTAATGGGTAGATTAAACAAACAACAAATACGATCAGAACATGGATCAGTTATTAAATGATTTTTCTATAGGCTTATTCATCATGCAAACTTTGATTTTGCTGGTGTTGATTTTCCTAATGGTAAAATTTGCCTGGAAGCCTATTCTTAACTCGCTTAACGAGCGTGAAGAGGGTATTGAGAATGCTCTTGAGGAAGCCGAAAAAGCACGTCTGGAGATGAAAAATCTTCAGGCCGATAATGAGAAAGCCTTACAGGAAGCACGTGCTGAGCGCGACACTATGATCAAAGAAGCGCGTGAAATTCGTGCTAAAATGATTGCAGAGGCTGAAGAAGATGCAAAAGCTCAGGCAAACAAAATCATCAAGCAGGCACAGGAAGCTATTGAAGCTGAGAAGCGCGCTGCAGTAGCAGAGCTTAAAAGTCAGGTGGCCGAATTATCACTTGAGATCGCTGAAAAAGTAGTTAAAGACGAACTTTCAGATAAAAAGAAACAAATGCAGTATGTTGACAAAATGCTGCAAGACGCCACCCTTAACTAATTAAAAACAGTTCATGGCATCAAGAGCAGCAATACGTTATGCAAAAGCCGTTTTAGACCAAAGCCAAGAAAAAGGTACGTCTGAGGTGGTTTTTGGTAATATGAAATCAATACAGGGTACACTGGGTGCCAGCAGAGAGTTGCGCAATGTTTTGAGCAGCCCCGTTATTAAGCCCGAAGACAAGCGTGCCTCTTTGAAAGAAATTTTTAAAGGATACGATCCCACGGTTACCAGTCTTATTGACTTACTGGTAGATAAAAAGCGAAGTGCTTTATTGGGTGATGTGGCCGCTGCATATTTAAGATTGTACAATGAGTCTAAAGGTATTGTTGAGGCTCACGTAACCACGGCAGTTGATCTAGACAAAGTTTTAGAAGACAAAATACTTGCTAAGGTTAAAGAATTGACGAGCAGTAAAGAGGTAACTCTTGAGCATCATATTGATCCCTCAATAATTGGTGGATTCGTACTTCGTATAGGAGATATACAATACGATGCGAGTGCTTCAAATCAACTTGACCGAGTACATAAAGAATTTAGTAAACGTTTATAATTACAACTGAGTCATGGTTAATCTGTGACTTGCTTAGACATCAAATAAAATGGCAGAAGTAAAACCAGCTGAAGTTTCAACAATATTAAAGAAACAGCTTTCAGGCTTTGAAGCATCGGCTTCTTTAAACGAAGTAGGGACAGTACTTACCGTAGGTGATGGTATTGCCCGTGTGTATGGTCTTTCTAACGCTCAATATGGCGAACTTGTAGAGTTTGACGGAGGGCTTGAAGGTATTGTACTTAACCTTGAAGAAGACAACGTAGGGGTTGTACTCTTAGGTCCTTCTAAAGAAATTAAAGAGGGAGCTACCGTTAAACGTACCCAGCGTATCGCTTCAATCAACGTAGGTGAAGGTATTGTAGGCCGTGTGGTTAACACATTGGGTCAGCCTATAGATGGTAAAGGTGCTATTCAGGGCGAAACTTATGAAATGCCACTTGAGCGTAAAGCTCCCGGGGTAATCTACCGTCAGCCGGTAAACGAGCCGCTTCAAACAGGTATTAAATCAATCGATGCGATGATTCCCGTAGGACGTGGTCAGCGTGAGCTTGTGATTGGTGACCGCCAGACTGGTAAGACAACGGTTTGTATCGATACCATTTTGAATCAAAAAGAATTTTATGATGCAGGAGAGCCTGTTTATTGTATCTACGTGGCTGTAGGTCAAAAGGCGTCTACGGTTGCAGGTATTGCCAGCGTTCTTGAAGAAAAAGGAGCATTGGCGTATACTACTATTGTTGCTGCAAATGCATCAGATCCTGCTCCTATGCAGGTATACGCTCCGTTTGCAGGTGCTGCAATTGGAGAATATTTTAGAGATACAGGTCGTCCTGCATTGATCATTTATGATGATTTATCAAAACAGGCGGTAGCTTATCGTGAGGTATCACTTTTATTACGTCGTCCACCGGGTCGTGAAGCATATCCTGGTGACGTTTTCTTCCTTCACTCGCGTTTATTAGAGCGTGCTGCAAAAGTTATTGCAGATGATGAGATTGCAAAAAACATGAATGATCTTCCAGATAGCCTTAAACCTATCGTAAAAGGGGGCGGTTCATTAACTGCACTTCCTATCATTGAGACACAGGCTGGTGACGTTTCGGCGTATATTCCTACAAACGTAATTTCGATTACAGATGGTCAGATATTCCTGGATGGTGACTTATTCAACTCAGGTGTGCGTCCTGCGATTAACGTAGGTATCTCGGTATCACGTGTGGGTGGTTCTGCTCAGATCAAATCGATGAAGAAAGTAGCAGGTACGCTTAAACTCGATCAGGCAGCTTTTCGTGAACTGGAAGCTTTCGCGAAGTTTGGTTCTGACCTTGATGCTGCGACCTTGAGTGTAATTGAAAAAGGTAAACGTAACGTAGAGATTTTAAAGCAAGCTGAGAATACACCATATACGGTAGAAGATCAGATCGCGATTATCTATGCAGGTTCAAAAAACCTGATGCGTAACGTACCTATCGATAAAGTAAAAGAATTTGAACGTGACTATCTGGAGTTTCTTAATGCGAAGCATAGAGACGTTTTAGATACGCTTAAAGCGGGTAAACTAACTGATGAAGTTACTGATACCCTGACAAGTGTAGCAAACGACCTTTCTTCAAAATATAAGAAGTAGTTTTTAGCTAAGGCAGTTCATAATTCTTAATTTATAATTTAGATAATGGCGAATTTAAAGGAAATACGTAACCGCATTTCATCAGTATCTTCTACGATGCAGATCACCAGCGCCATGAAAATGGTGTCTGCTGCAAAATTGAAGAAAGCTCAGGATGCGATTACTGCAATGCGCCCGTATTCTGACAAGCTTACTGAGCTGTTACAAAATCTGAGTGCATCACTTGAGGGAGATAGTGGCAGTAAATTTGCTGAAGAGCGCCCGGTGAAAAAAGTACTTGTGGTTGCAATCTCATCAAACCGCGGTCTTGCAGGTGCCTTTAACTCAAATATCGTAAAAGAAGCTAAAAATATCGCTGAAAATGCCTACCCAGGTAAAGAAGTACACTTTTTAACCATTGGTAAGAAGGCAAATGATATTTTAAAGAAAACGCACACCGTGATCTTTAATAATAATGCGGTGTACGATGAGCTTACTTTTGAAAATGTAGAAGAAATAGCCCAGCGGGTTATGGATTTGTTTACTGACGGGACTTATGACAAGATCGAATTGGTTTACAACTCCTTTAAAAATGCCGCTACTCAAATTGTAATGCGTGAACAGTTTTTACCTATTGTTCCTCTAAAAGAGCAATTTGAAGGAGTAGCAACTCCTAATACAGGTGACTATATCTTTGAGCCTTCAAAAGAGGAAATTGTTAAGCAATTAATACCTAAAGCTTTAAAAACGCAATTCTTTAAGGGAATAAGAGATTCGGTTGCCAGTGAGCATGGTGCACGTATGACTGCAATGCATAAAGCAACAGATAATGCGACAGAATTGAGAGATCAGCTTAAGTTAACTTATAACAAGGCGAGACAGGCGGCCATTACAAACGAAATCCTTGAGATCGTGGGTGGTGCAGAAGCCCTTAACAATTAAGAAAATAATTTTTATCTTGAAGCCTCGCAATTTGCGGGGCTTTTTGGTTTTATTCCAATACCATCTCAAGAGCTTTCGTGTTTATTCAAAAAGAATCTTGTAATGAAATTTAAATGGGCTTATTTAATTTTTGTGGTTTTATTTTCATCTTGCGGTGGTAGTTCAGATTTGGTCAGTAATCCTCCTTTTAAAATAGTTGAAGCCAATAAAAAGGAAATGGATAAAAAGGGATATTCCATTTCGTTTAATACTTCGGCATTACCGCGTGATATCGCCTTTAAAAGTTTGTATTTTGGTAAGCGGAAGGCACAAGTGCTTTGGGATGATGAGAATACCTACTACGCAGATTTTCCGCTTTACACTTCAGATGGAGAAAAAGTGCTTTCCGCAGATATGAGTGAAGAATCAAACAACCCGTTGCCGGTTATGCCGGTAGAAGTTCCACATCCTCTTAAGGAAAACGAAGCTCTGCTGCATTATTCCGAAGGAGAAGAAACGTATTACACCATTTTTAAAGTGCAATAAGACCATACAATTTTGCAGAGTGCTACTTTTGCAGGGTTTACTCGGCTTTCCAATTAATCTTTTAAAAGCTATTTCTTGAGCATCCTAAAGCGTTTTGTAAAAGATACTGCGGTCTATGGTTTGGCGACCATAATGCCGCGTATTATGAATATTTTTTTAGTGTATCTGCACACCGATAAAGTAGACACTACCGGATACGCAGGAATTACCTCGTTTTACATTGGCGCCGCGTTTCTAAATGTATTGCTCACCTACGGGATGGAAACGGCTTTTTTCCGTTTTTTTTCAAAGGCGGAAGATAAACAAAGGGTCTACAGTACCGTGCTGATTGCACTTACTACAACAACCGCCCTTGCTTTCGGCATACTTTGGCTATTTAAAGCACCCATTTCTGAAGCTCTGGAGCTGCCTGTACGCTATTTTGGGTATCTTTTAGGGATAGTTATACTTGATGCGTTGGTTGTTGCTCCATTTGCTTATTTACGGGCCAAAGGAAAGGCACTACGATTTGCAGGACTTAAGCTGATTAATCTTGCAGTTTATGTTTCCCTGAATTTATTCTTCCTATGGGCAATCCCAAAGTTCGGGTTTCACTTTAGTTGGTACAATCCAACCGAATTGCCCAGTTATGTTTTCATTGCTAATTTGGCGGCCAGTGCGGTGACGTTTTTATTGATTACACCAGACTTTTTTAAGACCAAACTTATTTTTGATCGCGAGCTTTTTGGCCAACTCTGGCGCTACGGGTGGCCTGTGCTGGTGGCCGGTCTGGCATTTGTGATCAATGAAAATTTAGATAAACTGCTACTTGGTGATATGCTCGATAAAAATATTATGGGGGCTTATTCCGGCTGTTACAAGCTGGCGGTTTTTATGACCATTTTTATTCAGGCGTTTAGACTAGGAGCTGAGCCTTTTTTTTTCAATCATGCTCAAAATAAAAATGCACCGTCAACCTATGCCACGATTCTTAAGTATTTTACAATTACGGGTGCTTTGGGCTTATTAATCATTGTCTGTTTTATTGATTTTTTCAAAGATATTCTCATTGGAGATCCCTCGTATTTCATAGCTTTGGAAATCGTTCCCTACATTTTGCTGGCTAATTTGTTTTTAGGGATTTACCACAATCTGGCAGTCTGGTATAAGCTTACCGATAAAACCCTTTACGGCATGTGTTTTTCACTGCTAGGTGCGGCATTAACTATTGGCTTAAACTGGTATTTCATTCCCAAAATTGGCTTTATGGCTTCTGCTTATGCTACCGTGGTGGCCTACGGGGCGATGATGGGTATTTCGTACTATTTTGGGCAACGCCATTACCGTATTCCGTATAACACTTTGCGCATTGTACTTTATCTTGTGCTGGCAATGGGAGGCGCTCTGCTCTCGTTCTACCTGTTTAGAGGAAACTATGTTGTAAGCATTGTAACCTTACTGCTTTTTGCAGGAGTAACCTTTGTGCTTGAACGCAGAGAACTTAAACGAATTTTAACCAAAAAATCAGCATGATTATGCAAATCAATATCATCAATAAATCCAGTCACGACTTACCGCATTACGAGACCGAAGCTTCTGCCGGAATGGATCTCCGCGCGGAGCTTGATGCTCCGGTGACCCTCAAACCTTTAGAGCGTGCAATTATCAAAACCGGTCTGTTTATCGAATTACCCGTAGGCATCGAAGCTCAGGTACGTCCGCGCAGTGGTTTAGCGGCTAAAAAAGGCATCACCGTTCTTAACGCTCCTGGAACCATCGATGCCGATTACCGTGGTGAAATCGGGGTGATTTTGGTGAATTTATCTAACGAAGATTTTACTATTGAAAGTGGGGAGCGCATTGCCCAGCTGGTGATTGCCAAACATGAGCGTGCTGAGTGGAATCCTGTTGAGGTTTTGAGCGAAACCGCTCGCGGCGCAGGAGGATTTGGAAGTACGGGAACAAAATAGCGATTAGCTATTTTTGTCCTTTTCCGCGAAGGCGGAAAACTCTTTCTTAAATCAAAGAAACATATTCGCGAAGGCGGAAAACCCATCCAGAATAAACCTTTTGAACGAACCTAAAATCACATCAATTTATACCTATCCGTTGAAATCTGCGGGTAGTGTTAGGTTGCCACAATGCCGGGTGACCCGGCTGGGTTTCGCGCACGACCGGGAGTTTGCTCTGGTCAATGCTGAAAATATAATGCTGACCGCTCGCGAAAAACAGCAATTGTTGCAGTTAGAGGTTACATTGAAGGGAAATTCCATGCTAATTGCTGCTGAAAGTGATTCAATTGAGATCGCTTTAACCGCAGAGGAGGAAGCGGTTTACGAATTAGAGCTTTTTAAAAAACCGGCTTACGGCAAATCAGTTTCTGCTGAAGCTGACGCCTGGTTCAGTACGTTATTTAACGAACCGCTTCGTCTGGTACGCCTGCATCCGCAAAAATTACGGCGGGTGAGCTCTAAATATGAGTTAGAAAGCGAGCATCCCATTTCATTTGCAGATGGTTTTCCTGTTCATTTGATCTCAGAAGCTTCGGTAGCTGATTTAAATAAGCGCCTTGAGCAGCCGCTTCGGGCAGAACGCTTCCGGCCAAACCTTATTATTTCAGGAGTAGAAGCCTATGCCGAAGAAACCTGGAAACAAATTAGCATCGGGGATTGTAGTTTTGATGTGATAACCGCCACACCTCGTTGTTCTCTCATTACCATCAAACCCGAAACTGCCGTTTTTGACTCCAATCAGGAACCCTTGCGGAGTCTTTCAGCTTATAAAAAAGAGGGAAACCAAACCAATTTTGGGGTGTACCTGATCCCGAAAACCTTCGGAACTATTTCAGTAAACGATGCTGTGTATCTTAAATAGCTGTTAGTGAATTCGGCAAACAATCAAATCCTTTGTATTTTGCAGCATCGCCGGCTGATTACCAGAAGCAGTCGGTGTCTATACCTACAATTAAAACACAAAAAATGAAAATCATTGTCCCTATGGCTGGCCGCGGTTCCCGACTGCGACCGCACACCCTTACAATACCTAAACCCCTAATTCCCATTGCTGGTAAGCCCATCGTACAACGACTGGTTGAAGATATAGCTGAAGTTTTAGAGGAAAAGATTGAAGAGATTGCGTTTATTATCGCAGAAGATTTTGGTTTAGAAACCGAAGAAAACCTCAAAGCGGTTGCAAAAAGTCTGGGCGCAAAAGGGACGATTTACTATCAGGATAAACCCTTAGGTACTGGGCACGCGATTATGTGTGCGCAGGAATCGCTGAGTGGCCCCTGTGTGATTGCTTATGCCGATACACTTTTTAGAGCCGACTTTACGTTAGACAAGGAAGCCGACAGTGTAATCTGGGTGAAACAGGTTGCAAATCCGCAGGCGTATGGTGTTGTGTCGCTTAATGAAGCTAATGAAATTACCGGTTTGGTTGAAAAACCTGCTGAGTTCGTATCAGATCTTGCGGTGATTGGTATCTATTATTTTAAACAAGGCGAAGTGCTTAAACAGGAACTTCAGGCGGTGTTAGATGCCCAATTGATGCACGGTGGCGAGTACCAGATTAACGACGGAATCAAACAAATGCAGACTAAAGGCTATGTCTTTAAACCCGGCAAAATTGATGAGTGGATGGACTGCGGTAATAAAAACGTAATAGTAGAAACCAATGGCAGAATGCTTCAGTTTTTACACAAAGAAGGGAAGCATCTGGTTTCAGACCAGGCTAAACTGGAAAACGCTTCGATCATTCCACCTTGTTTCATTGGTGAAAATGCAGTGATTAAAGATTCAACTGTAGGTCCTAATGTTTCAGTGGGAGCAGGGACCGTTATTGAAAACAGTACCGTGTCAGATAGTTTGATACAAAATCACAGCACAATTACCAACGCGCAGTTAAAAAATGCGATGATTGGAAATTATGCCAAATACGATGGTAACTTTACCGCGATAAGCATCGGGGATTATTCTGAACTGATTTAGTTTGTAGATATGAAATGGCTCACGCTCATACTTGTATTTCTTATGTTTTCGCCCTTGGCGGAAGCACAGGAGCCTAGTCCTTTGCAGGATGTAAACGTAGACGAGCTTGAAGATGTGACCGATGAGTTTCAGGAGCTGTTTTTTGAGGCCCTGAAGCAAAAAGGAATTGAAAATTACGACCGCGCCATCACGGCTTTAGATAAATGCATCAACCTGCGCCCGCAGGAGCCCATTTTATACTTTGAAAAAGGTAAAAACGAGTCGGCGCTGGGCAATCTGCAGCAAGCCGAAAATAATTACTTAAAGGCACTTCAGATTAAGCCCAATCAACGGGATATTATGGAAAGCCTGTATGAGGTATATTATGCCCGTCAGGATTTTGATAAAGCGATTGATTTGGTCAAGGATTTGGCAAAATTTGACCTTCGGTATAAAGAAGACCTGGCGCGTATTTATGTGAGTAAGGGTGATTTTAAAGCTGCGATAGCAGTTTTAGATGAGCTTGATGCGGAGTTGGGCAAAGATGCCTATCGAAACCAGATTCGTACACAGGCACTAGCATTAAGTGGCGGAGACTACAAAGAGCAAATGCTTTTAGAAAAAATCGAAAGCAGTCCTCAAGATGAGCAGAATTACCTGAATTTGATTTACGTATACAGTGAGCAGGGTAAGACCGATAAGGCTTACGCTACCGCTCAAAAGTTGCTCAAAGTAAATCCGCAGGCAGACGAAGTGCATCTGGCGCTTTATAAATTTTACCTGGATAAAGGTTCGGTGCCCCAGGCTTTGAAGTCACTTGAAAAAGTGATGAAAAGCAATCGCATCGAAGCAAAAGCCAAGCACAGTGTACTCAACGACTTTTTAATTTTTGCAGATCGCAATCCCGAGTATCAACCCGAACTAGAGGAAGCTATCGCGCTGTTTTCTGAAGAAGAAAACACCGATGTAAGTGAAGAGTTGGGTGCCTATTATCTGAAGAATCAGGAAACGGATAAAGCTTTATCGTATTATGAGACGGCCTATGAAAATGATCCCACAGACGCTGGTGTTTTGCGTAACTTAACCCTTCTGCGTTTGGAAGCCGGTCAGTTTAAAGAAGTGATAGCCCTTAGTGAGGAAGCTCTGAGTTTCTATCCGGCGCAGGCGGTGTTTTATTTGGCTTATGGCGTAGCTCAAAACGAGCTGGGTAACTTTAAAGACGCCGTGGCTTATCTGGAAATGGGCATAGATTATGTAATTGAAAACCCTAAAATGGAGGCCGACTTCTACCGGCAACTGGCTCGTGGCTACACCGGTCTGGGTGATGCCGCAAAAGCGGAAACCTATCAAAAGCGCCTCACAAACCTGAATCAATAGATGCAAACAGTATATAAAATTCTCATTCTTTCGTTTATCCTAAGTCTTTCGGCTTGTAAGTCTACCAGAACGGTATCTTCAACTGAAGACTTAGAATCTGCTAAAATCATTGCTTCGCATTACGACACGCATCCTGATTTTGAAACCCTTGCGGCACGTTTAAAAATCCGTTATCAGGATCCCGGCACCAATCAAAGTGTGACGGTAAGCCTGCGTATGAAAAAGGGAGAAGCCATCTGGATGAGTGCTTCTGTTTTAGGGATTTCTCTGGCAAAAGCAATGATAACGCCAGATCGGGTTCAGTTTTATGAAAAAATAGACGGTTCGTATTTCGACGGAGATTTCGAATTACTCAGCGAGGTGCTGGGTACCGAACTCAATTACGATCAGGTCGAAGCCTTACTATTGGGCCAGCCTATTTACGATTTACGAAGTGGCGGTTATAGCGCCGGCTCAACATCTACAAGATATGTAATTGCTCCGCGAAAACAGTCGGCCTTGTTTGATCTGTTTTTCTATTTAAATCCGGGTGCGTTTACGCTGCAGCAGCAACGCTTGACCCAGCGTGAAGAAAGCCGTGATCTGGTGATTGATTATGGGGATTTCACCAAAGAACAAGCGGGTTATTTTCCGTCAGAAATACACGTGAAAGCTCAGGAAGGGGACAAAACCACTTTAATTGATATCGAATACCGCGGTTTAGACTTTAATGCACCGGTAAGTTTTCCATTTTCAATACCTTCGGGACTTAAAGAAATCGAACTGTAATGCAGCCATCCCGCTTTTACAAACTTCTCATTTTTATGATGCTCCTGCTGGGAGCTTCAACACTTTTCGCTCAAAACGACCGTCAGGCAGAGCTTGAGCGTCAGCGCCGGCAGTTGATGGGTCAAATTGAAGAATTAAGCAGATTACGTCAGAATAACAAAAAAGACGAGCGCAATGTATTGAGTCAGGTTGAGGATCTGGATTCTAAAATCAAAACACGCCAAAACCTGATTAAGGTTACAAACAGTCAGGCGAACCTGCTCACGCAGAAAATTAACCAGAACATCAACAAAATAAGCAACCTGCGGGACGAGCTCGAAAAGCTAAAGACTGACTATGCCGCCATGGTTGAGAAATCATACAAAAGCAAGAGCAGCCAGAGCCGTATTATGTTTTTGTTGTCTTCGGAAAGTTTTTTACAGGCTTATAAGCGGGTGCAGTATATGAAGCAATACAGCAATTACCGTAAAAAACAGGGCGATCAAATCAAAGAGCGCACGGAGTTGCTGAAGCAAACCAACAACGATCTCATCAAGCAGAAGGAAGAAAAACAGCAGCTTATTGCTCAAAATCGCGAGGAGCAGGAAAAGCTGGAAGACGAGAAAAAACAACAGGATGCACTGATTGCTAAAATTAGGGAAAAGGAGTCGACATATGTGGCTCAAATTCGTGAAAAACAAAAAGCAGCAGACCGCATTGATAAAGAGATTGACAGAATGATTAGAGAAGCAATAGCCGCTTCTAAAAAGGAAACCGGGGCAGAACCCACTAAAGTTGAAAAGGCGGGGGAGATGCCTACCTTTAACCTGACACCTGCCGCCAAAGCACTTGCGAGCGATTTTGCTTCCAATAAAGGGCGTATGGACTGGCCTGTAGAGCGGGGCAGGGTTTATAAACGTTTTGGTACTTCGCAGCACCCTACTTTACCAAATATTACACAATATAACAGTGGTGTAGAAATCGAGACCGCTCCCGGTAGTGTTGCACGAGCCGCTTTTAAAGGTACGGTACAGCAAATACAATTGATACGCGGAGGAGGCTATATAGTCTATGTCCGTCACGGAAATTACATAACGGTGTACCAAAACCTTAAAAACCTTAAAGTCAAAGTAAATGATGAGGTCTCGACCAAGCAGGCTTTGGGTGAAGTAGCAGTAAATTCTTTCACGGGAAAGGCCATTCTGAAATTTTTGGTTTACAAAGACTCTCAGCGTCTAAATCCCGAAGAATGGGTGTATAACATGTAGATTTTCGGACAAAAGGGCGCAACCATTTTAACAGATTAGCATCTGTTTGTAAAACAATGTATGAGAAATCTTTACCTTTTGTTTGCTTGCTTTGTTTTAGGCAGTTCCTTTTCCTGCGACCCTGAGATAGAGTCCAATTCCCGCGGTCAGGCTAAAGGCCGACTTGTCGACCAAAATGGCATCGGGGTTGCCGGTATTTTAGTACGTGCAGAAACTTCATATACGCGTCTGGGTTTTCAGAATACCGATGCCGAAGGAAATTTTGAATTCACTTATCTCATTCCCGGATGGGAAATACCTGAAGTGCAATTGAACCCAAGGGACGAAAATCCGGATTATAATTCTTCTTTTGCTTCTATTATCTATGTTGTTAACAGTTCAATGTATACAACTACTACCAGTGATTATGGCGATGTCGTGTTGCCAAAACTGGGTACATTTGAACTGACTTTAAGGGCAAATGCCAATACTCAGGACACCTTAAATTTTAGAGTCACCTATGCCGATCGCTTTTGTGAACGGTATCGGTTTCCTCCCGAAGATGACGTAGAAATCGAAGAATTGTGTTTTGTGGATACCGAGTTCTCTGGCCAGCATTTACCCGGCGACCTGAACGAAACGTTTGATTTTGTAACAATTCAGGGCAGGCCGGTTTATATCGATTTCCGTATTAATAGTGGCGCTGAGCAAAACCTGGTTTTGAATCTCAACAATTCAACATTAAGCTATGAGATTACGCACTAAACTGTTTTTGATACTGTTCATTTTTGTTACAGTTTACGGGACCGTAAGCGCACAAGACAGTACGGCGACCCGTGATCTAAGTTGGAAACGCAAGGGTTTTATTGATGCCGGCGTGTATATAGCCAATCCCGATTCAAAATCTTTTGTGTCGCAGGCCTTCGATGTCAAGCCGGGGTTTCAACTTGCATTTTCAGGGTATTTATATCCCAGGCTGCTATTTGGAGCACGGTATACCCGCTTTAGCGGAGCGATGACAAACAGGCAAATCGCCGGAGATTATGATCGTACTAATTTTACCACTTTTGGGGTTGAGCTGGGATACGAGGTTATGAATTTAAACCGGTTTCAATTTGTTTTACAGGCAGGTGCAGCGGCAACCACATATCGAAATAAGAAAGCGGGAGCCCAGAATTTTGTAGATAACGGTGGCTCCTTATTTTTGAATCCACAAATAAATCTTAAGTTAAAAGACTGGCTCGCTGTTTATTTGATGCCTGAGTGGCGAATAGATTATTTAAACACTGAGGTACCCCCAGAATTGGAAGATTCTTTTAAAAAAATCAATTACCTCAACCTCTCTGTAGGTCTGCAGCTCCGATTATAGTCTACTCAAATAAAGCTTTAAGTTCAGTAGCATCATTTGCATTCATCTTACCGGCAAGTACCAGGCTAAGCTGTTTTCTACGTAAAGCAGCAGCATAACGTTGTTTTTCCTGATCAGTTTCAGGTTTAATTTCAGGGATGGGTACAGGTGTGCCGGTACGGTCAACTGCCACAAAGGTGTAAATGGCATCATTTGCCTTTGATCTAAGGCCGCTTTCCCGATCTTCTACCCAGACATCAATGATGACCTCCATAGAGGTCTTAAATGCTCTTGAAATGGTCGCCTCAACTGTTACAACACTTCCTAGCGGAATGGCTTTATTGAAAGCCACGTGATTTACCGACGCCGTAACGACAATCCTTCTGCTGTGTCTGCGAGCTGTGATACTCGCTACGCGGTCCATACGCGCCAGCAATTCTCCACCAAACATATTATTGAGCGGATTGGTCTCATTGGGCAGAACAAGGTCGGTCTGTACGGTTCTAGATTCAGAAGGTGTTTTTGCGTCCATCATCAGGCTTTAATTTTCGGCAAAAATAGGAAGAATACAGGCAATACCATTAAAAAAGCCTTCTGAGTTAGAAGGCTTTCAATGGGTTTGTTTCGTATTTGGTTAAACTTAGTCGAGTTCCTGTACGAGCATCCACGCATTAGGATTGTCTGAATTGCGTACTTCACGCAAGACTTTTGAGGCCTCACTGCGATCTGCATAGCTACCATAAACAACCTGATGTAAGCCATATTTATTTTCACCGATAAGACGCGCTTTATAGCCTGCCTTTCGAAGTTCTTCTACTTTTACTTCCGCATTTTCAGGAATGCGAAAGGCTCCTGCTACAATATGGTAATTACCGCTGGGCTTAAAAACATTCAGAGTAACCGCCGGCAACGGATTTTCAATAGTAAATGTCGCTTTCTGTATGGTCTCATCTACAACTTGTTTGGCTTTTTGTTCTTCGGCCAGGTTGTGATCTGCGATATCTTTAAAGTACAAAAATCCCAAAGATCCCGAAAGACCTATAGCAAGAAGGCCTACTGCAGCATACTTGAGCCACGGAGAGTTACGTTGTTTTTGCTCTAAAGTCACAACCTTTGGTTCAACCACTGGTTCTTCAACAACGGGTACTGTACGTGAAACTGCCTCAAATTGATACGTTGCAAGGCCAAATGCTTCCGTAAGGAAATTAGTCTCTACTACCGGCTCAAAATTGATTTTTCCGGCTTCATTTCGAGTAAGTGCTCCAATTTTATCAAAAACCACTTCATTTCCCGCCTGAAGGTCCGCATTAAGCTTTGCGGCAAACTGCTGTACATTTTGAAGAGCTTCTCCATAACTAATATTTTCCGCAGAGGCGGCGTAATTAGCAAGTAAGCCATCATTTTGTGTGAGTTGCGCATTAAAAGACAAGCGTTTATAAGGTGGGAAAAAGGTATGGGTGTCGGGATTATGACGCGCTGCAACGCGATGCCCTAAGAAGGCTCCAAAACCCGGTATAATCACACACTCATACCGGTATAGTAAATCGCTGATGTAGGTTGTAAAATGCATAACGTAAAATTAAAAAAAAATGCCATCGGGCTAAACTTATAAACCGTGATTTGTTAACAATTTTATAATACCTTTAGGCTAAGTTGCTTAGCGCCCCCGTAAACCTAATCAACCTAAGGGCTTCACAAATGACGCAAGACGAACTTCAGGCTTATTTGATCCTGCAACGGATTCCTAATCTGGGAGATACTTCTATTAAACGGCTTATCAACCGCTTTGAGACCGCTGAAAATGTTTTGCGGCAGAAGAAAGAAACGCTTTTAAAAATTGATGGTATTGGCAAGGTAAGACTGAAAGAGTTTTACGAGAAAAGCCACAGGCTGGCTGCTGAAGAGGAGTTGCGTTTTATTGAAAGTAAAGGCATTTCGTGTTGCAGCTTTAAGGAAGCAAACTATCCCGAGCGTTTAAAGCATTGCGTTGATGGACCCATTTTGCTCTTCAAGCGCGGCGATGCAGGTTACGAGAATAAGCGAGTTTTAGCAATCGTGGGTACCCGTAAAGTCACCACTCACGGGCTACAATTTATTAAAAAGTTTATTGAAGAGCTTGCACCTCTGCAGCCGCTTATTGTCTCAGGTTTTGCTTATGGTGTGGATATAGCAGCACACACTGCGGCACTAGATAACGGCCTTGATACGCTGGCGGTTCTTGCACACGGTTTAAACCAGATCTATCCTAAAGTGCATGCTAAATATCAAAAGGCAGTTGAACGACAAGGCGCTTTTATTACAGATTTTTGGAGTTCTGACGCTTTTGACCGAACCAATTTCTTAAGGCGTAACCGAATCATTGCCGGAATTGCCGAAGCTACTTTGGTTGTTGAAAGTGCTGAAAGGGGTGGGTCGCTGGTAACCGCCGATATCGCAAACTCCTACAATCGTGACGTATTCGCTGTTCCCGGGAGAGTAGATGATCTGCAAAGTGCAGGCTGTAATAATCTAATCAAGACCCAAAAAGCCCAATTGATTACCAGTGCAGCCGATTTGGTTTATCATTTAAACTGGCAGCCTGATGAAATTTTTAAACCGGTGCAAAAGCAATTGTTCGTAGAACTTACCGACGAGGAAAAAATCATCTGGCGTTTGCTTTCAGATCGAGGTAAAGAAGAACTCGATCTCATCGCTTTAAATTGCGGGCTACCCACATTTAAGACGGCCTCACTCCTCTTGAATATGGAGCTTAAGGGCGTGGTGCGTCCACTTCCGGGAAAATTGTTTGAGCTGATCTAATAGCCTAACTTTTCACGTACACGATTTAAAACCCCATTAGCAACTTCACGGGCTTTTTCTGCTCCTTTCTCCAGAGCGGCATCTACTTCTTCAAGATTATTCATATAGTAGTTGTAAGCCTCACGTTGCTTTGCATATTTTTCAACAAGAAGCTCATATAGCGCTTGCTTGGCGTGCCCGTAACCGTAATTTCCGCCTAAATAATTTTGACGCATCTCTGCAACTTGAGCTTCAGAAGCAATTACTTTATACAGATTAAAAACATTACAGGTATCGGGATTTTTGGGTTCTTCTAGAGGTGTGCTATCTGTTTGAATGCCCATCACCTGTTTCCGCAATTGTTTATCCGGTAAAAAGAGGTTGATGTAGTTATCACGGGACTTACTCATTTTCTCGCCGTCTGTCCCGGGAATGTATTTGGTATTTTCCTGAATTTTGGCTTCGGGCATCACAAAGGTTTCTCCCATTTGCGCGTGAAAACGTGATGCCACATCGCGGGTCATCTCAATGTGCTGCAACTGGTCTTTACCTACCGGAACAAACTCAGCATCGTATAGCAGAATATCTGCTGCCATAAGCATGGGGTAGGTAAATAAGCCCGAGTTTACGTCTGCCAGGCGATCTGCTTTATCTTTAAAAGAATGCGCAAGGGTAAGACGCTGGTATGGGAAAAAGCAACTGAGATACCAGGTAAGTTCTGTAGTTTGAGGCACATCGCTCTGGCGGTAGAATACGGTTTTTTCTATATCAAGACCAAAGGCCAGCCAGGTCGCTGCCACAGAATAGGTATTTTCTTTTAATACCGAAGCATCTTTGATCTGCGTAAGCGTATGCAGATTGGCAATAAAGAGAAAAGACTCGTTGTTAGAGTCATTTGCCATTTCAATTGCAGGTATGATAGCTCCCAGTAAGTTACCTAAATGCGGAGTTCCTGTGCTTTGAACGCCGGTTAAAATTCGTGACATGCCTTAAATTTTATTTGGCGCAAAGTTACCTCTTTTGAGTAATTAACTCTTTTTAAAATGTCTATTTTTGAATTAACCAATGCCCTAAAGCACGTACTAACCTGTAAACAGCCCGAATGATAAAAATTCTACGTAAAATACTGATTTTGCTCTGGCGCATTTGGTTTTATGTGATTCTTATTGTTCCGATTCTGGTTTTGTTTCCCATCTTGCTTATATCTGTTGCCAAAGATTCCTGGTATCCTTTTTTCTTCAGGTTAGCCCGATTTTGGGCGCGTATTATTCTCTACGGAATGGGGTTTTGGCCAAAAGTGGAGCGCTTTGAGAAAACCGAGCGTGGCAAAAGCTATATGTACATCGCCAATCACACATCAATGACAGACATTATGTTGATGTTGCATTCCGTACGTAATCCGTTTGTGTTTGTAGGTAAGCAGGAATTGGCAAAATTTCCTCTTTTTGGATATTTCTATAAGCAAACTTGTATTTTGGTCGACCGGGGAGACCCGAAAAGCCGAAGGGCTGTCTTTGAAAGCGCGCAAAAGCGCCTCAATCAGGGATTGAGTATTTGCATTTTTCCGGAAGGTGGGGTGCCAGATGATCTCTCAATAGTTCTCGACACCTTTAAGGATGGGGCATTTAGACTGGCCATAGATCATCAGGTACCTATTGTTCCTATGGTTTTTTATGATAATAAAAAGCGCTTTTCCTATGATTTCTTTACCGGTTCGCCGGGCCTTATGCGCGTGAAAGTATTACCGTTCTTAGAAACGGATGGTAAAGAACCTAACGATCGTCGCGAACTTAGAGACCAGGCTTACAAAGCCATTCATAGCGAATTGCTAAAAGATAAAACGACACCTCAGGCTTTAAAA
>Ga0098073_1000301_pt1 | contig 18422 bp, 18 predicted proteins | sample 31_taG_FD_75060 | JGI IMG/M metagenome (GOLD analysis project Ga0098073, IMG submission 75060) | Marine viral communities from the Gulf of Mexico - 31_GoM_OMZ_CsCl metaG | ecosystem: Environmental > Aquatic > Marine > Oceanic | place: Gulf of Mexico | collected 2015-07-12
AGGACGTCCTAATTCTGGAACTATAGAAATTGGAAGTATTACTCCTATAACTCCAGGACATTCTGTTTTTATAGGTAACCCTTATCCATCTGCTTTAGACCTTAGTTACTTCTTATTAGAACATTCAACTCATACTGAAGTTCCTGATGGTGACGATCCAGATATGGATCCAGACCAAGTTACTTTACTTAACTGCGATCCTTCGCTAACTCCTGCAACTAGAAAAGATAATACAACTGGCGTAGCTTATTTCTATGATAGTGACCCAAGTGTACAGTCACATTATTTAGTTAATTATCAAGCAGGTTATGAAGCATTTACTCCTGTTGATTGTGGTACTACAGGAATGTCTGTTGGCGCTACTTTTATAATGTATGATAATAGTGGAAATCCTATTGAAGGTTCCGAAACAGGCGTAGAAGGTGATGCTAGAGATAGACGCTACTTACCAATAGCACAAGGTTTCTTTGTTGAGACGACCAGTAATTTAGACAACTCATTTACTTTTGAGAATAGGCACAGAGCTTATATCCCAGAAACAGCTTCTTCAAACTCTACTTTTCATAGAAATACTTCAGAAAATATTACTACTGAAAATTTTGATGAAGATGAACTTATAGTCATTCCTAAGTTAAAACTAAATATAGAGTTAAATCACGCTTATAATAGGCAGATTTCTATAGGCTTTTGGCATAACTCATCTCGAGGTGTAGACTATGCAATGGATGCCAGACTTAGAAATTCATTAGCTTCTGATGCTGCTATTTTAAACAATAACGACAAGTATTATATAGATGTAAGACCTTTTGATGTTACAGAAGAAATACCACTTTCGCTAGTTTTAGATTCTCAAATGGACGTGAAGTTTACAGCCACTAGTTTTGAAAATTTTAATACAGAAAATGTTTATATTTTAGATAGTGAAACAGGTGTTTATTATGATATAAATTACAACTCTTGGACCACTACCTTACAAGCAGGAAATTATGATGGGCGTTTCTTCCTAACTTTCCAAGAACAGGAAGTATTAGATACTAAAGACTTTGCAGCTGAAAACTTTGATGTCTTCCAGAACAATTCAGCTTCTCAATTAGAAATAAGAAACCCTAATGCTTTAGATCTAAAATCTGTTGCACTATATGATATTGCTGGAAAAAAAGTGATTAACGAACAAAACCTAGAAGGACAATCTGTGTATACTTTTAGTACTAGAAATCTTCAAGAAGCTATTTATGTTGTTAATATTACGACTAGTGATAACATAACATTTTCTAAAAAAATCACTGTTTCAAATAATAGATAGTACATGGAAGACTTCATGCTTCCTTGCCTAAATAAAAAGTTCTTTGGGGTTGAGTGTTTAGGCTGTGGCCTTCAACGATCAATTTCGCTTCTTATTCAAGGTGAATTTACTGCCGCTTTTGTAATGTATCCTGCAGTTTACCCATTACTTAGTTTACTCATTTTTGTTGGCGTAAATTTTTTTTACCCAGTTAAATTTTACGGAAAAATTGTAGCCATCTTAGGAGGTTTAACAGCTTTAGTTATGGTTGTTAGCTATCTTCTAAAATATTTATAAATTCAATTACTTACATTTACTATATTTAAACTACCTAATCAGAAACCTTAATCCACATGGAAAAACAAAATTTACCTAATTCAACTTTAATATTAATTCTTGGTATTCTATCTATAATAGGATGCTGCTGCTATGGAGTTATTGGTCTTATTTTAGCCATAATTACAATTGTCTTAGCTAAGAAAGCAACAGAAACTTATTTATTAAGCCCAGAATTATACTCTGGATACCAAAATGTAAAAACAGGAAAAATATTAGCTTATATTGGTTTAGCACTTAGTGTTATCTATATTTTACTAATCATCGGAATGTTAGTATTTTATGGTGGCATGGAAGGCTTACAGGAAATGCAACAAGAAATGCTGGAACAATATGGTGAAGGTCAATATTAAGTTACCTTTGTTTAAATCACAAAAAAAACCTGCTATAACTAGCAGGTTTTTTATTTTATAAGATGTTTTGTAACACTATTTTTCAAATGTTTTAAGTGTTTCTGTAATTATTGAAACACAGTCTAACAATTGTTCTTTAGTCATCACCAACGGTGGTGCAAAACGTATAATGTTTCCGTGAGTAGGTTTAGCTAAAAGACCATTTTCTTTTAATGCCATACACATATCCCAAGCTGTTGAGCTGTCTTCGGAATCATTAATTACAATTGCATTAAGTAAACCCTTACCTCTAACTAATGAAACAATATTTGAAGTTTCAATATATTTAGCCATTTCAGATCTAAATAATTCACCTAATGTTCTTGCATTTTGAATTAAGTTTTCCTCTTGAACAACTTGTAGTGCAGCCATAGCAACTGCTGCTGCCACAGGATTTCCTCCAAAGGTAGAACCGTGTTGTCCAGGCTTAATAACATTCATAATCTCATCATCTGCTAAAACAGCAGATACTGGGTATGCACCACCAGAAAGTGCTTTACCTAATATTAAAATATCTGGTCTACTATATGTTTCTTGTCTTTCACAGTGGTTTTCACAAGAGCAGTTACCACATACTGCAAGTAAACCACCCGTTCTAGCTATACCAGTTTGTATTTCATCTGCAATAAATAACACGTTATTATCATTACACAATTGCTTTGCCTTTTTCATAAAGTCATCTGCTGGTGTGTAAACTCCAGCCTCACCTTGAATAGGCTCAACTAAAAATCCTGCAACATTTTCTTGCTTTAAAGCGTTTTCTAAAGCTTCTGTATCATCGTAAGGAATTTTTATAAATCCTGGAGTGTATGGTCCAAAGTTTTTACGGGCACCTTCATCATTAGAAAATGAAATTATAGTAGTTGTTCTCCCGTGAAAGTTATTTTCACAAACAATTATTTGAGCGTCTGTTTCTTTAACACCTTTTTTCTCATAGGCCCATTTTCTACAAATCTTTATAGCAGTTTCAACAGCTTCTGCTCCAGTATTCATAGGTAAAAGCTTATCAAACTTAAAATAGTCTGATGCAAACTTTTCATATTTACCTAGCATATCATTATAAAATGCTCTAGAAGTAAGCGTAAGCGTTTCTGCTTGGCTATTCATAGCACCTACAATTTTAGGATGACAGTGTCCTTGGTTTACTGCAGAGTAAGCAGAAAGAAAGTCGTAATATTTTTTTCCTTCGACATCCCATACGTGTACACCTTCACCTTTTGCCAGTACTACTGGAAGTGGGTGATAGTTATGTGCACCATATTTATCTTCTAATTCAATGGCTTGTTTTGACGATGTAATAGTGTCAACAGTCATAGTATTTATTTTTTTTCTGAAACAATTAACTATTCCTACTTTGGGAGAGAAATCATCCGATATTCACAAAATTAAGGGTTTGAAAATAAATTTTTCATAAATATGGTATAAAGCCCCAATATTCATAATCATTATAAATTGACCATCTCACACCAATAAAATTAAGGGGTCTTGAATAATTAGTCGGCAATAAAAAATTACCTTTGCGCTATGGCAAGAAAAAAGAAAACCAAACAATTATTTGAAGCAGTAGAGATTACCGGCGCAGGATCTAAAGGAAAGAGTATTGCTAAAGCTCCAGATGGTAAAGTTATATTTGTTAAAAATGCTGTACCAGGAGATGTTGCAGATATACAGACATACAAAAAAAGGCGTGCCTTTTATGAAGGTGAAGCGGTAAACATTGTATCATATTCAGATAAACGAGTTGAGCCAGAATGTCAACATTTTGGAACTTGTGGTGGTTGCAAATGGCAAAATATGGGCTATGAGCACCAATTAGCTTTTAAAGAAAATGAAGTTATAAATAACCTTAAACGTATTGGTAAAGTAGAGCTACCAGAGATTACCCCTATTTTAGGAAGTGAAGACATTTACTTTTATAGAAACAAAATGGAGTTTTCATTTAGCAACAATCGTTGGATGACGCTAGACGAAATTAAAAGTGATGTAGAAATTACAGATAAAGATGCTTTAGGATTTCATATACCTGGAATGTGGGATAAAATTTTAGACATTAAAAAATGCCACCTGCAAGAAGATCCAAGTAATGCGATAAGAAACAGCGTTAAAGAATTTGCAATAAAGCATAATCTAGATTTTTTTGATGTAAGAAAGCAAGAAGGTTTACTAAGAACTTTAATGATTAGAACAGCATCAACAGGAGAGATAATGGTGCTTATTCAGTTTTATAAAGATGAAAAAGAACAACGCGAGTTGCTGTTAGATTATATAGCTGAAACATTTCCTGAGATAACATCATTACAATATGTTATTAATGATAAGGGTAATGATACAATATATGACCAAGACGTTATTTGCTATACTGGTCGAGATCATATCTTTGAAGAGATGGAAGGTTTAAAATTTAAAATAAATGCTAAATCTTTCTACCAAACTAATAGTAAACAGGCATACAACTTATATAAAATTACAAGAGAATTTGCAGACCTTAGCGGAGATGAATTAGTTTATGACCTATACACTGGCACAGGAACAATTGCACAGTTTGTTGCTAAAAAAGCTAAAAAAGTAGTTGGTATAGAGTCTGTACCAGAAGCTATTGAAGATGCTAAGAAAAATGCACAATTTAACGAGATTAATAACGTTGATTTCTTTGCCGGAGACATGAAACATGTGTTTTCTCAAGAATTTATAGAGGAACACGGCCAACCTGACATTATTATTACAGATCCTCCTAGAGATGGTATGCATAAAGATGTAGTAGCACAAATACTTAATATTAAACCTAAGCGTATTGTGTATGTAAGTTGTAATAGTGCAACACAAGCTAGAGATTTAGAGCTTATGAATGCCTATTATAAAGTAACTAAAACACAGGCTGTAGATATGTTTCCACAAACACATCACGTAGAAAATGTGGTTTGTTTAGAATTAAGATAATATGAAACACTCATTTATTGCAATTTTGGTTTTGTTAGTTATAGGTTTTACAACCAATAGCTGCCAACGTGATGATATATGTCCAGAATCTACACCAACAACGCCTAAGTTAATTATTACGTTTTATGACATTAATGTAACTCCAACCGAGTTAAAAGATGTTCCTAGTTTATCTATAACTGCAGTTGGCGTAAACAACCCAGTAAGTTTAAATGAATCTGGAGAGATTGTAGCTAATACAGACTCTATAGCAATACCCCTAAATCCTGCAAGCACAGTTGTAGATTTTCTGTTTGTAAGAAACTCTGGTAATGATGAGCAGAATATTGATGAGCTACAATTTTCATATACACCACAAGATGAGTACATAAATAGAGCCTGTGGATTTAAATCTAATTATCTAGATTTAAACTTTAGTTTAAATGGAGAAGACACAGACTCTTGGATACAGAATATTGAAATAATAGAATCAAACATTACAGATGAGCTTACTACGCACGTTACTATTTTTCACTAGTATTTTCTGGTGTACCGCAAGTTTCTTTGCTCAAGAAACGCCTATAACTGTTTCAGACAGCATAAGTTTTAAAGAGAAGTATGGTGTTAGAGTTGGTGTAGATTTAAGCAAACCATTAAGAACACTTTTAGATGAAGATTATAGTGGATTTGAACTTCTTGGAGATTATAGAATCTTAAAGCATTATTTTATAGCAGCAGAATTAGGTAATGAACAATTTGATTATAACGAAACTAATTTAGAAGCCTTTACTAAAGGGAGTTATATTAAAGTTGGAGCAAATTATAACGCCTATGATAATTGGATAGGTATGAGTAATGAAATATTTGTAGGCCTACGCTATGGTTTTTCTACGTTTTCTCAAGAGTTACAAAGCTATACCATTTATACAGACACGCCATTTTTTGACCCAACTGTTGTTAGTGATCCCGTTAATTATGATGGCTTAACAGCTAGTTGGATAGAGCTACAGCTTGGTATTAAAGCAGAACTATTTAACAACTTATACCTATCTGTACATGTACAGCTAAAACGAAGAGTTAGTAATGACAGCCCAGAAAACTTTGATAATTTATTTATACCAGGTTTTGGAAAGACATATGATGGCAGTGAGTTTGGTGCAGGTTATGGGTATTCTTTATCCTACCTCATTCCTATCTTCAACAAAACTGAAAAACAAAAAAACTTTGCTAAAGATTAATCATCATTTAGCTTGTGTAATTTTTTAGTGCCTTCATAAACTTCGTATTTCAGAAATTTAGATTCTAATTTTCCATTATATACTTTTATCTTTCGAGACGGTCTTAAGCCCACAAATTTCATAGCTTCTAGATTTGAAGTTATAAACCAGGCTTCACTACCAGGATAATTTTGCTTTAAGGTATCTCCTATCTTGCCGTAAAATTCTGGTACGTTAACTTCAATACGTTCTCCATAAGGTGGATTAAATACCATATGTAAATGACCATCTACTTGCTTTTCAGAAGTGAAGAAATCTTGTCTATTAATTTTTATAAATTCAGCTAGATTAGCATTTTCTATATTTTCTTGTGCTTTTAAAATGATGCTTTGAGATTCATCTGCACCAGTTATCGTATAATCAAACCCTCTAATTTTTCTTAGCGCACTTTCTTCAATCTTCTCAAACAAATCTACATCCCAATCCTTCCATTTCTCGAATGCAAATTGTTCTCTATTAATGTTTGGTGGTATGTTACAAGCTATCATTGCAGCTTCAATTAACATTGTACCACTACCACACATAGGATCGTGAAAATGTGACAAGCCATCCCAACCAGATTTAAGTAATAATCCAGCTGCTAATATTTCATTTATAGGTGCAATATTTGTGTACTCTCTATAGCCTCGTTTGTGCAGAGAATCTCCAGAGCTATCCAATGACACTGTACAATTAGTCTGATCTATATGAATGTTTATGCGTAATGTAGGATGATCTAAATCTACATTAGGACGTATGCCTGTTTTCTCTCTAAATTGATCTACAATGGCATCTTTTGTTTTTAAGGCAACATATTTAGAGTGTGTGAAAATTTCAGAAAACACAGTACCATCAATTGCCAAAGTATCTGTTTCATTAAGATACTGAGACCAATCTATAGCATATATTTTTTTATAAAGATCATCTTCAGAAATTACCTTAAACGTTTCAATTGGTTTTAAGATTTTTACAGCAGTACGGCAGCATAAATTTGCTTTATACATAAAGCCCTTATCACCCTCAAACTCAACGTTTCGGTTTCCTTCTTTTACGTAACTGGCACCCAGTTGTTTTAATTCTTTTGCTAGTAGCGGCTCAAAACCAAACATAGTTTTGGCCACCATTTTGAAATTATTCATCATAAAATTCGACTATCTACGTGCAAAAATACATTAATTTTACAGCCTATGGCATTACCTACCCAAAACTGGTACGCATCGTGGTTTGACACGCCGTACTATCACATACTCTATAAAGATCGTGGTTATGATGAAGCTCAGGCTTTTATGAGAGCTTTAATGGCATATTTAAAACCAAAAGATTCTGCTAAAATATTAGATTTAGCCTGCGGAAAAGGACGTCATTCTGTCTTTTTAAACTCGTTAGGTTACAATGTAACAGGTGTCGATTTATCTAAAAACAGTATAAATCATGCAAAGCAATATGAAAATGAAAGCCTAACATTTAAGGTTCATGACATGTGTAAGCCAACTAAAAACACGTATGATGTTGTTCTTAATTTATTTACAAGCTTTGGTTATTTTGAAGATGATGAAGATAATTTAAGAACTATTAAGGCTATAAAAGAAGATTTAAAACAAGATGGTGTAGCTGTTATAGATTTTATGAATGTTGCCAATGTTATTTCAAACTTGGTGCCTACAGAAGTAAAAACTATGAAGGGTATTGATTTTCATATAAAGCGATATGTAAAGAATAACCATATTTATAAAGACATTTCTTTTAAAGATAATGATGAACAGTTTGAGTTTACAGAAAAAGTAAAAGCCATTACTTTAGACGATTTTAAGACATATTTTAAAAAAGCTGGATTAACATTAATAAATACGTTTGGTGATTATCAACTTAATGACTTTAATCTTGAAACCTCTAAACGCTTAATATTAGTATTTAAATGATAGTCTATTTACTTCCTATTCTTGCGGTTTGCATTGGCTTTGCAATTGCGTATTTCTTAAAACGCTCTCAACTAACAAGCATTAAACTATTACTAGCTTTTAGTGGCGCATACCTCCTATCTTTAACTGTTTTTGAGTTTTTCCCAGAAGTTTATACTCATGACAATAAACAGGTTGGCTTGTTTATTATGATAGGTATTTTACTGCAAATTCTTTTAGAGTTTTTATCTAAAGGTGCAGAACATGGCCATATTCATCATCACGAAGATCATAAGAGTTTCCCATTTGTATTATTTATAAGTTTGAGCATTCACTCGCTTTTAGAAGGATTCCCTTTACATGATCACGATACGCTTTTATATGGCGTTGTTATTCACAAAATTCCGATTGCTATAATTTTAAGTACGTTTTTATTAAAAGCCAATTTCAGTAAAGTTAGAATTACATTGTTTTTAATTCTTTTTGCTTTAATGACACCATTAGGCAGTTTATTACAAGCTAAAGTTGCGTATTTCAGTACAATTGCTGTTTATATAAATGCTCTAGTTATAGGAATCTTTTTACACGTCTCTACCACCATTTTATTCGAGACAGGCAACAATCATAAATTTAATGCTACCAAGCTTGTAGCTATTATATTGGGTATTGGCATAGCATATTTGTTGTAATTGCTGGACTTTTTAGAATAGTTGTATCTTTCCATAGCTAATTAAAAACCTACTTATAAGTTATGAAACATCTACTCTATTGCCTTACGGTATTATTTATTACCTCTTGTTTTGCGCAAGACACAAAAACACAGATTGAAACAACAATAACATCAGATGTTATTAAAGGACACATCTATTTTTTAGCAGACGATTTACTGAAAGGTCGTGAAACAGGAACACCAGAAAACAAAATTGCGGCAGCATATCTAGCTAATCAATTACGAACATACGGTGTAAATCCTAATCCTGAAACAGGTGATTTTTATCAAGAAGTAAAACTTCAAAAAGAATCTGCTCCAACTACTTTAGAGCTTAAACTTAATGATGTATCTATTAAAAACCTTGTAGCCCTATCATCTTCAAACGTAGATTTTAGCGGCAATGCAATGTACTTGGGGTATGGTTTAGAAGAAGACTACGCTGGACAAGATACCAAAGGAAAAGTATTACTAATAAAAGCTGGAAGCGAAGACACTAAAGACGCTAGAGCATCTTTTAGGTTACGATCCCAAAAAGAAGAACTGGCTCAAAAACATGGTGCTTTAGCAATTATAGAATTTTTAGATGCTAAAGATAACATGTGGTCTTTTATAGACCATAACTTTAATGAACCGCGATTAAGCGTTGCAAAAAACAATGCTTCAGAAGACAGTAAAGAACTAACATATATTTGGGTTCAAGATTTAGGAGCCGACTTAATTTCTGAAGTTTCAACAAATAAAAAATCACAAGTAACTTTAAAAACCTCCACTAAGGTATTGAGTGATGTTACTTCACAAAATGTTGTGGGAATTGTTGAAGGTACAGACCCACAACTTAAAAATGAATACATAATATATTCTGCTCATTACGATCACGTCGGTATCGGCACTCCAGACGAAACAGGCGACACCATTTATAACGGCGCTAGAGATAATGCTGTAGGCACAACAACAGTTTTAAGTATGGCAGAACATTTGGCTAAGCATCCTACTAAGCGTTCTGCGTTATTTATATTATTTACAGGAGAAGAAAAAGGATTATTGGGTAGTCAATATTATGTAGATAACCCTATACTGCCACTAAACCAAATGGTATATTGCTTTAATAGTGATAATGCTGGTTACAATGATAAAAGTTTAGCAACTATTATTGGTTTGCCTAGAACAACAGCAGAGCAGCACATTAAAAATGCAGCTAAAACGTTTGGTATTACAGCTGTAGATGATCCTGCTCCAGAGCAAGGTTTGTTTGACAGAAGCGATAACGTACACTTTGCAAAAAAAGGTATTCCATCACCAACATTTTCTTTAGGATTTACAGCATTTAATGGCGATGTAACAAAGTATTACCACAGACCAGGTGATGAGGCAGATTCTTTAGATTATGATTATTTAGAACAATTTTTTAGAGCTTATGTAATGGCTGGTACATTAATAGGAAATGATCCTGTAACACCAACTTGGACTAAAGGAGATAAGTATGAAGAAGCAGCAAAGGAATTATATGGTAATTAATGGATAAGTATTTAACAAACTTTTGGTTAGATTATCCTATTCATAAAGGATTACTCCTAATATTAATTTCAATTGCTTGGATCATAAAAAAAAACCTACAGAAATAAATCTTTTAATATGGAAGATTATACAGCAGGTGAATGGAAAGCAATCATTAATTCTTGGTCCATTATCCTTTTGCTTATTATCTCAGGAGCATTCTTAATTTTCAGAAATATTTAAAAATTAAAAAACCCTTTCAGAATTACTGAAAGGGCTTTTTTTATAAACGTTGCTTAATGTACTATGCTAATACAGCTTGTACTTTATCTGCAGCTTCTTTAAACTCGATAGCACTTTGTACTGGTAAACCACTATTGTCTATAAGTTCTTTTGCTATGTCTGCGTTTGTTCCTTGTAAACGTACAATGATTGGTACTTTTACAGCATCTCCCATTGCTTTGTAAGCATCTACAACACCTTGTGCCACACGGTCACAACGTACAATACCTCCAAAAATGTTTATTAAGATAGCTTTTACTTCTGGATCTTTTAAGATTAATCTAAAAGCAGCCTCTACTCTAGCAGCATCTGCAGTACCTCCAACATCTAGGAAGTTAGCAGGAGAACCACCAGCTTGCTTAATTAAATCCATAGTTGCCATTGCCAATCCAGCACCGTTAACCATACAGCCAACATTACCATCTAGATCTACATAGTTAAGACCAACTTCTTTAGCTTCAACTTCTGTAGGATTTTCTTCTCTTATATCACGCATTGCTGCATAATCTTTATGACGGAACAATGCATTCTCATCTAAAGTTACTTTTGCATCAACAGCAATAATTTTATCGTCACTAGTTTTTAAAACTGGATTAATTTCAAACATAGAAGAATCAGATTCCATATATGCTTTGTATAATGCAGTAACAAACTTTGTCATTTGTTTAAATGCCTGTCCTTTAAGACCTAGATTAAAAGCTATTTTACGAGCTTGAAAACCTTGTAGTCCAGTTGCAGGATCTATCTCTTCTGTAAAAATTAAGTGTGGTGTTTCTTCGGCTACAGTTTCAATATCCATTCCTCCTTCTGTAGAATACATTACCATATTTTTACCTGTTGCTCTATTTAAAAGCACACCCATATAATATTCTTCTGGTTCACTATCGCCAGGATAGTAAACATCTTCTGCAACTAATACTTGGTGTACCTTTTTACCTTCTTTAGAAGTTTGAGGAGTTACCAAATTCATCCCGATGATATCATTAGAAATGCTTTCTACCTCTTGAAGGTTTTTAGCCAACTTAACACCGCCACCTTTACCACGGCCACCAGCGTGAACCTGTGCTTTAATCACGTGCCAACCTGTTCCGGTTTGCTCTGTTAATTTCTTAGCTGCCTCAACAGCTTCTTGTGGAGTTTGTGCCACAATACCGCGTTGTATCTCAACGCCAAAACTGCTTAATATTTCTTTTCCTTGATATTCGTGTAAGTTCATAGTGGTTGTCCTAAAATTTTAGATTGCAAAAATAAAAAAAGGGAGTCGATTACCCTAATCTATCTTATAAAGGTTTATCAAAAAAAGAGAAAGCTTGTTATTTAGGAGATTTTATAATACAAAATTTTAGGGTTAAGCGTATTTATTAGAGTTTCTTTAAGAGATATACTCAAAGAGTTGTTTAATTTTACGCCCTTATTTTAATTTCAATTATTTAACAATGAAAAATCAAGACCTTTTAAACATTACTGAGGCATACGGTAGTCCCGTATATGTGTACAATGCTGAGACAATTGAATCTCAGTACAAACGCTTAACCAGTGCATTTAAAAAGGTCAAACAGGTGCGTATTAACTACGCAGTTAAGGCATTATCTAATTTAGCAATACTTCAATTAATGAAGCGTATGGGCGCAGGTCTAGACACCGTTTCTATTCAAGAAGTAAAATTAGGCTTAGCTGCTGGCGTAGATCCTAAGAAAATTATATACACTCCAAATGGAGTGTCTATGGAGGAAATAGAAGAGGTTGCAGCACTTGGTGTTCAAATAAACATAGATAATCTTTCTGTTTTAGAGCAGTTTGGAACTAAACATCCTAAAATTCCTGTTTGTATTCGTATAAACCCTCACGTAATGGCAGGTGGTAACACTAACATTTCTGTAGGACATATAGATAGTAAATTTGGAATAAGCATTCACCAAATTCCGCATATACTAAGAATTGTAGAGCTTACTAAAATGAATATAAATGGTGTGCATATGCATACGGGTAGCGATATTTTAGATATTGATGTTTTCTTATATGCTTCTGAAATTTTATTCGACACGGCTAAAAACTTTAAAGATTTAGAGTTTATAGATTTTGGTAGCGGATTTAAAGTACCTTATAAAGAAGGCGATATTGAAACTAATATTGAAGAGTTTGGAGACAAGCTTTCTACACGCTTTAAAGAATTTTGCAAAGAATATGGTAAAGACCTAACCTTAGCGTTTGAGCCAGGTAAATTTCTAGTAAGCGAGGCTGGTAAGTTTTTAGCCAAAGTAAATGTTGTAAAGCAAACAACATCTACAGTATTTGCTCAAATAGATTCTGGTTTTAATCACTTAATAAGACCAATGCTTTACGGTTCTCAACATGAGATTATGAACATTTCTAACCCTAACGGGAGACAACGTTTTTATTCTGTAGTAGGCTATATCTGCGAAACAGATACTTTTGCAAACAACAGACGTATAAACGAAATTAAAGAAAATGACATTTTAGCCTTTAGTAATGCAGGAGCCTATTGCTTTAGTATGGCTAGTAATTACAACTCAAGATTTAGACCACCAGAAGTACTTTGGTACCAAGGTAAGGCACATTTAATACGCGAACGTGAAACCTTCGACGATTTACTGAAACACCAAGTTCCTATGGAATTTGAACCAGTAACAGCCTAACTATAAAGACAAAGCCGAGCATAATGCTCGGCTTTATTTATTTAACTTAAATTGTAGAATCGCAAAATATTTTTACAAAAAGCTAAATAGAATAATTCTAAATAAATTGTAGTTTTGTGCAACATAATATCTAGACACAATGAAGTTTATAAAAACTATCCTTATCATTCTTTTAGTAGCACTTATTGTTATTCAATTTATTCCTGTCGAAAAAAACATACAAGACAATTACACTAGCGTTGTTGCTTTTGAGGCAGAAACAAATATGCCAGAAAACATTAAAGCTATAATGCGTAAGGATTGTTATGATTGTCATAGTAACCAAACGGTTTATCCTTGGTATGCACAAATTGCACCTGCAAATTTCTTTTTAGCAGATCACGTAGAAGAAGGTAAAGAACATTTAAATTTTTCTGGGTGGAATGAATATAGCGCAAAACGTAAAGACCATAAATTAGATGAACTTATTGAAGAAGTTGAAGAAGGAGAAATGCCTTTGGAATCTTATACTTGGGTTCATGGCACTATTACCGAGGAAGAAAAAGAAAGCCTAATCTCTTGGGCAAAACTTGCAAGACAAGTATATACACCTCAATTACAGACTACAAAACAATAGAGCATACTTCCCCAAGCTTAACTAAATGTTAAACTTTAAATTTATTTAGAATAAATACAGATAACCTTGTTTAGATTGTATCTAGATAGTATATTTGCACGCAGATATAATTATCTATTTATAATAAATCTAAATAAACACAACCAAAGACTCCATTATGAGACACCTTATGTTATCTGCATTAGTTGCAACAAGTTTAGCAACTGTATCCTGTTCATCAGATGATGATTCTAATGTAATAGACCAGCCTTCAGAAATAAATGTTCCTTCAACGTATAGCTTTTCAAGAGGTGGCGAGTCTACCGTAAGTTTTAGTGGCCAAACTACACGTATATTAATGAGTGAAGAAATTGTGTCTTCATTTAGTGATTTTGACAATGCTACAGAAGCTTCAATCGATGCAATGTTTGCTCACGAAGAAGGCGCAAACGATTTTTCTTCAGAAGACTTAAACGCTTCAAACAAAAGTGTACGTAGTAAGGTTGCTGCAAGTAGAGATTTCTTTAGCACTAACACTACAGAAAGTGCAGAAATTAAAGCAGATTTTGATGGTTTTATTGCAGACCAAGTTAACATTGTATTTCCTAATCAAAACACAGCTGCGCAACCTGGTGTTGCAGGACAGATTGCAGACGGAACTTCAACACGCTATGTAAATGAAAGCGGTATAGAGCTTAATCAATACTTTGCTAAAGGCTTAATTGGTGCATTAATGACAGACCAAATCTTAAACAATTACTTAAGTACTGCTGTTTTAGATGAAGCTGACAACAGAGAAACTAATGATAATGATATAACAGAAGAAGGAAGTGCTTATACCACTATGGAGCACAAATGGGATGAGGCTTACGGATACTTATTTGGTACATCTGCAACTGCAGACAATCCTGTAGCTACTATTGGTGATGCAGATTCATTTTTAAATAAATATGTTGGCCGTGTAGAAGGAGATGCAGACTTTGCAGGCATTACACAAACTATTTTTGATGCCTTTAAATTAGGTAGAGCTGCAATTGTAGCTAAAGATTATGAGGTAAGAGATGCGCAAGCAGAAATTATAAGAACAGAAATCTCTAAAGTTATTGGTATAAGAGCTGTTTACTACTTGCAACAAGGTAGTGTAGCTATTACTAACAATGATATGGGAGCTGCTTTTCACGATTTATCTGAAGGTATAGGATTTGTTTACAGCCTTCAATTTACAAGACAACCAGGCACAAATGCTCAACTATTTACAAGAGAAGAAGTACAAGCACTTATCGCTAATTTATTAGACGATGGTGAAAACGGACTTTGGAATATAACTCCTGAAAGCTTACAGGAAGTTTCTGAAACTATTGCAAGCAAGTTTAGCTTTACAGTAGCACAAGCAGGAAGCGCACAATAAGTGTTAATTTTTTGAATTGGTAAGCGACCGGTTGCTTAAAACAATCGGTTGCTTTTTTTAATAAATTTGCAAACTAATGAGTTTAGAAATCACAAGAATGACAAAAGGTTTAAACTGGGTATTATCGCTGTTAACTATTGCAGTTATAGCTAGCTGTTCTTCAGATAGCGGTTCAGATGATGGTACAACTACTGGAGGAAACAACCAAGACAACTTTAACCGTGAAACTATGCTCATAAACTGGGCAGATAATATCATTATTCCTAGTTACATTTCTTTTAAGGCAGATGCAGATGCAATGGTTACTGCAACTACAACCTTTACAACAACACCAAATCAAGCTAATCTTGATAACTTAAGAGCTGCTTGGGAAACAGCATACCTTTCGTTTCAAAATGTATCTATGTTCGAAATTGGCAAAGCCGAAGAAGAACGCTACAGAAACAGATTAAATGTTTATCCTACAAATACAACAGAAATAGAAGACTTTATTGCTTCTGGTTCTTATGACCTATCCTTACCATCTACTATAGATGCTCAAGGTTTTCCTGCTTTAGATTATTTAATTTACGGTGCAGCCAATACAGATACAGATATTATTGCACTTTACTCTACAAATGCTAATGCAGATAATTACAAACAATACTTAAATGAGCTATCTCAAACTATAGCTACATTAACAGATATTGTACTAACAGATTGGCAAACTAACTTTAGAGATACGTTTGTAGCAAACACTAGCTCATCTTCAACAGGATCTGTAGATAAGCTTGCAAACGATTATATTTTATATTACGAAAAAGGTTTGCGTGCAGGTAAAATTGGTATTCCTGCAGGTAATTTTTCTAATGAAACTCTACCAGAAAATGTAGAAGGTTTTTATAGAAAAGATTTATCTAAAGCTTTATTTAATGCATCTTTAACAGCTACTCAAAATTTCTTTGAAGGAAAGCATTTTAATAGTAATACAGAAGGCGAAAGCTTTAAAAGCTATTTAAATTTCTTAAACACCATAAAAAATGGTGATGATTTAAGTACACTAATTGTTAATCAATTTGAAGCTTCAAGAACACAAGGAAATTTATTAAATGATGATTTCACTCAGCAAATTGAATCAGATAATTCTGTTATGCTGTTAACTTTTGATGAATTACAACGCAATGTTATTCTTTTAAAAGTAGACATGTTGCAAGCTTTAGATATTAATGTAGACTTTGTAGATACAGATGGCGATTAATAAATGCTAAACAACATTACAACATATCTAAATAAAAATACTGAGACCGCACCATTAGCGGTCTTTCGTATTTTTTTTGGGGTAATGATGTTGGCTAGTATTATTAGATTTTGGGCTAATGGCTGGATTTATAAATTATATATTGAGCCACAGTTCTTCTTCTCCTATTTTGGATTTAGCTGGGTTAAACCTTTAGGGTCTTACACCTACCTCCTATTTGTAATTTGTGGCTTGGCTGCTTTGTTTGTGGCACTTGGCTTAAAGTACAGAATTGCCATTATAACGTTCTTCTTAAGCTTCACCTATATTGAGCTTATGGATAAAAGCACTTACTTAAACCATTACTACTTTATAAGTTGCCTAAGCTTTTTAATGATATGGCTACCAGCTAACAGGTATTTTTCTTTAGATACTAAATACAACCCCAAATTAAAACTTAATCAAGTCCCAAATTGGACAATTGATGCGATTAAGGCACTACTATTTATAGTATACTTTTATGCAGGTTTAGCTAAATTAAATTCAGATTGGTTGGTAAAAGCTATGCCTTTAAAAATTTGGCTTCCTTCTAAATATGATTTACCACTTTTAGGAAATTTAATGCAACAGGAATGGATGCATTATGCCTTTAGCTGGAGTGGCGCGTTGTATGATTTAGCAATTCCTTTCTTATTACTGTGGAGACGAACTAGATTTTTAGCATTTATATTAGTTGTTGTATTTCACGTACTTACTAGAGTATTGTTTCCTATAGGTATGTTTCCATATATCATGATAGTTAGCGCACTTATCTTTTTTGATTCGGGTGTACACCATAAAATATTAGCAGTAATTTCTAAACTTTTTAAAATAGAGACCTCTAGTCTTAATGTTGAAGAAGCTAAATCCACTAATAAATATAAAGGAAGCTTTAACAAAGGTTTAGTGGGCGTATTCCTTGTTATTCAATTACTTTTGCCGTGGCGTTATTTAGCATATCCTGGAGAGTTGTTTTGGACAGAAGAAGGCTATCGTTTTTCTTGGCGTGTTATGCTAATGGAAAAAGCTGGCTATGCTCAGTTTAAAGTGGTTAATACAGAAACCGGTAAACAATTTTACGTGGATAACAGTGATTTTTTGAGTCCGTTACAAGAAAAGCAAATGAGCACACAACCTGATTTTATTTTGGAGTATGCGCAATTTTTAGGACGTCATTTTAAATCTCAAGGCCATCAAAACATACAGGTGTTTGTAGAAAGCTATGTTGCCTTAAACGGCAGAAGAAGCCAACCTTACATAAACCCAAAGGTCGATTTATTACAACAACGTGATAATTTAAATCACAAAACTTGGATTTTAGATTTTAAAGATGATATTAAAGGATTATAATAATTTGAGAGTTAAAAGCATCAGTTTAATAAAAAGCATCTTAAACCACACTAAAGATTTAGAGGTTAAAGAATTTAAAAAATTCAAGACATTCTCTCTAACTATTTTATTTTCAGTTTTACTTTCCACTGTTTCATTTTCTCAATACACCTTTTCTGGCCAAGTAAATTCAGAAGACAGAAACTTACCTATTGCAGAGGCTGAAGTTTATATTACAACACTAGGCATTTCAACAACTACAGATAATGAGGGAAATTTTAGCTTTCAAAATCTAGATGAAGGTACATATAGCATAACCATATTCACCTATGAGTATGATTTATACGAAGAGACAATTCAACTTACAGGTAACCTTCAGAAAACATATACCTTAAAACAATTAGGAGATCAGCTTACAGAGGTAATTATCACACAACGTAAAGAACGTATTTTTGCACTAAGACAATTAAAACCTGTTGAAGGCACAGCTATTTATGCAGGAAAAAAGTCTGAAGTTGTTATTGTAGATAATATCTCGATGAATACAGCAACCAATAATGCACGCCAATTATACTCTCAAATTGTAGGCCTTAATATTTATGAGAATAAT
>Ga0098073_1000302_pt1 | contig 18389 bp, 19 predicted proteins | sample 31_taG_FD_75060 | JGI IMG/M metagenome (GOLD analysis project Ga0098073, IMG submission 75060) | Marine viral communities from the Gulf of Mexico - 31_GoM_OMZ_CsCl metaG | ecosystem: Environmental > Aquatic > Marine > Oceanic | place: Gulf of Mexico | collected 2015-07-12
TATAATGGCAAGTGTATGCTACGTATGAAGCGTAGCGAAATATGGAGTATAAACAATGTTATAAAACGTTAATAATATGAGCTGTGAAATTTGTGGAAGAAATAGTTGTTCAGCATCGTTTCATTCAATTGAAGAACAACAATCATTTGATGATATTGCCGACAAGGTAAAAGAAAGAGTTAAGTCAAAGATTTACGATGCGGTAAATAGAAAAGTAGATGGAGAGTGGTTTCAATGGAATGACGATGAAAGATACTTTGTAGAATTGGATGAAGTGTTAAAGGTTATTGATGAAGTTGACCTTTAATGTTTTATAACACCGCAATAAAAATCTGAACCGCTTCGGCGGTTTTGTTTTTATGAAGTGTTATGCGCCGTTTTAATGGCGTTTTTTACCAAAAAGAAAAGGGACGCCATAAAGCGCCCCCGAATTTGAAATACGAAATAGATATGTAAAAAAAACTAGAAAAGCCCCTCAATAAGTTCGATGAAATCTTGATCAGAAACAACCCCTTTATAGGTTAAAAAAGCCGTGATTCCTATCACAATAACACGAGCGCCCCAATACATTGCGCGACGCTGAACCGACCATTCTTTCATTTCTTCCAACTTTTCTTTTGTTGGAATAATGTTCGGAATCGATTTTAATATTTTAATTAATTTCATGGGTTAAATATAACAATTTTTTTATTTCCCGTGTGCATGCAATCGATATGCAACCAAGTTTTTGTTTTCGCTGCGTTTTCCATTCTGCGAAGCCCTAAATCCATAAATTCCGATTCGTGTTCGATAATGTATTTTTGAACTTCTTCCGGCGTTGTGTTTGCGAATTTAAGATCCAAAGCGCGTCCGAATCTATGTTGTGAAAATTGCGCCCCGACTCCACAATCGGCCGTTCTGTATCCGGACCAGTTGAAACGATCGTTGTTAATTGTTATCGGTCCGAAAATATCCCGCAGCTTTTGCGCAACCTCAACGATTCGAAAGTCAATAAACCATTCCCAACGGTAACCGTGTAATTCGCGCGGAAGAACTTCTTTGTCGCTGAAGTTCTTTGTGATTTTAGTCATTTTTTCTTTTGATTTTTGAAAGTACAGTTTTAAAGATACTAATTCCAATCAACTTTTCAACGTTTTCGTCAACCGAAACCGCTTCGACGTATGCAATATATCCGGCCGTTATTTTTAAAAGCAATGGAATTTGAAGCGCATTTTCACCGATATGCGACAAAAGAATCGAAGCGATATAAATAACGGATTTGTGAACGACGCTTTCAAGCCTCCTGGAACTAAACGTCCCGTTATTCATCGCTATTCGGCAACCAAGATACGTATCGAGCGCAACCAACCCACCAACAAGAACCGTCAATTCGACCGTTGGACTAAAGTACGTTATTAACCAAGCGAATAAAAGCGTTATTTTTTTAATAAAAAAGTCCAAGTCGTATTTTTTTACCGTTGCGTCCATATTACAAATTTAACGTTTTGGACGTGTAAAGTTTCGTTTTTTCGGTTAGTTGTTATTTACATTCTGTCAAATTAATTTGAACCTTTCAACAACGCCCGAATCAATTAATTCGTAAATAGTGAATGTTTTATTGTCAACGTAATAAACAATATTTTCGTAAGCGTTATCCCTCGAAATCGGCGTCACTCCGTCTTCTTCGTATTGAATTTCTCCGTTTAAATCCTTTTTAGGTAAAGCCGCCCCGTCGATGTCCGTTAAAACTTTGCCTTTAACAATTGAATAATCCGCAGCTTTATCGCTTACAATTTCGCCCGTTGGACTTAATAATTGTTCACGTAAGAAAACCGTCATCATTGGATTTGGTTGATCTTCTTCAATGAAAGTGAAACCAACTAATTTCAATATTCTATCTAATCCGTTTAACGTCCCGTAAGACCATGTTTTATTTGCCATTTTTATCCTCTTAAAATTTCTCCGATTGTGTCTTCTGTATTTGTTTGACTATTACCTGTAGCAATACTTGTTTTTGTTGTGCAGCCTTTATAACTATTTCCGAAATGATAAACAAAAGTAGCTGCGTTTGTTGAATAAATACCATAAGCCGAAGCATTTGCAACTTCTAAATAGTTTCCAGTAATGTCGTGAGTTGACGGATTGTTTAATTGTATTGCGTGACCGTTGGCATTGTTCCAAGTTACGCGAACAATATTATTTCTAATATTTTGCCCAACTGAACAAAAAATTCCAACATCGCCAGACGCTTCGATTATATTCCCTTCGATTTCGTTTGCGTTAGCTGAATAAATCCCTTTATCAGAAGAAAATATTTTGTTTCCGCAAATATTACCAGCAACCGCAGTATGATAAATACCTTCAGTATTAGAATAAATAGTGTTGTTTACAATATCAATTGACTTATTCGTTTCTATACCTCTACCCCCTGCAATTATTGTATTACCTATTACATCAGTTGCCCCTCCGTCAATACCATTTCCACCACACTCAATATAACACATTTTAGCAGAAGCGTTATTCACGCAACCGCTTCCGTTCGGTGCTTTTATGGTACAATCAACAGCAAAATCGTTTGTATTTGCATTAATACCATCGCCATTATTTGAATAAATATACATTTTAGTAGGCTGACCTTTTGCCGTTCTAACCGCAGTACTTTCAGCCCATATAACACCCCCTAAAGTTGGTTTTGTAGATTGAAGATACAAAGCAGTCCCGAAATCATTATATAATTCAGTCTGACCCAAATCTAAAATGTCGTTAGCAGCATAATGCAAAGCTAAAGAATTAGTTAATGAGGCACTTCCTCCCGTTCTCACTATTCTTCCACCCCCAATAAATGAAAATTTATCGTTCCCAGTTGCTGAATAAGCTATATAAATTGTATCATCCGTTCCAGCACTATCAAAAGAAATATTGTGTCCATTCATTTTAATTGTCAGCAACTTCGTTATTGAAAGTTGTGAAGTCAAAACAATATCAGAATGTAATTCGATTGTATCGCCTGAACTAGCTGCGGAATGGGCTGAAGACAAATCAGCGTAAAAAGTAGGAATCCCACTTGAATCGTTTACGCTAACAATTCCATAACCCGCCGACAAAGCGACCCAAGCCGCCCCGTTGTAACGATAAATCGCGGATAAATCAGTGTTGAAAACCAACAAGTTTGTTGTTGGCGCTGCGATTGCGTTCATTTGGGCCGTTGTCAAACGAGGCATTAGAAAACCATCAGTCGTTCCGGACAATTCCAAACGATCAGTGATTTTCGTTTTATCCGCAATTAATAATTTTTCAGAACCAGCCGGAACGCCTCCGCCAAACAACGAAATATAAGCATTGTTAAAACGATGTAAAAGCGTTGAAGTATTGTCGTAAAGGTTGAAAATATCAGCAACCGCACTCGCTGCCGTGATTGTTTGCGCCCCCTCGATAGCGAACCCCGCGTTTTGTAATGTTAAAACAAAATTTTGCAAATCGTGCGAACGGTTCGCTGGCATTGTTAAACCGTCATTTGCTAAAATGTTTTGCGCGTATGCTTGAATAAACGCCGCAAGTATTGCCCCCGTCATTTTTCGCGATTCGTATACGTCCGGCGAAGATGAAATCTTTTCCGAAACGTCAAGTAAATCGTCAGTTCCTAAAGAACTAACAGAATTCGCGTATCCACTAATTTTTGACATATGCTAAATTTATAAATAGTTTCTCTTAATAGTATTTCGCACCTTGTTATTAAATTTAATTTTCAGCTTCGCACATTTGTTATACGGAAAACTTTTAAATTCAACAACCGAATCCGGCTTCAATAATTGTTCAGTGATTGCAAAATGATCGTAATAATTGTAATTCGTTACAGTTATTTCATTTGCAAGAATCAAGTCTTTCAATATTACATTTGTAACCGAAAACGGCAACAATTCCGATTCGTAAACATGAGCAAACAAAACCTGATCTTGAACTTGAACAAATTCGTGCGGTGCGGTTTCGTGTTCTTCAACAAGCAATTCGACCGCGTTTTCAAATCCAACGTGCCCAGGAAGTCGAAGCCATTGCGGAATGTTTAAACTCGTGAAATCGATTGAATTGTCAAGTATTATCCCGTTTTGTGTCCAGTTAAAAACAACCGTTTCGTTCACGTTCGAATTAATATAAGGTAATAAATCAAAGTTATCAGAATAAACCGTGTTCGTTCCTCCGCCGATTGCATCCGTTACAATTTTCATTTGATAATCCCCTTCGCCGTGAGTTCTGAAGACAGTCCCCCAGTTCACATAAAACGAAGCCAAACGCAAATTCGAAGCGTATCCGCCCGCGTCGGTCCAGTCGCCGAAAGTTTGATCCGTAACCGTGAACAAATCGGTTCCATTCTTTTGCATTGTGAAAGTTACGTTTCCGGAATCTTCACGAGCCAAAGCCATAAATTGAAAACGGTCGTTCTTCAAGTCGCTTGAATAAACAGTTTCGCCGAATACTTTATGCGAATAACAACACGCCGCACAATCGCAACCGCTTGAACAAGTATCTAGCGTTCCGATAACTTCGGAAGCCGTCGAATAAATCTTTTGCGCAACGGTTATTTGATTAGTGAAACAATTCCCATCAATAACCATCGGATTTGTATTTGTTAAAGTCGTTGTGATCGGCATTATTCAATAGTTTTTGTTAATCCGCTTTCAGTTGTTTTCGCCGCTCCGGCTTCGGTTGTTTTCGCTCCAACTATTCCGCTAAAATCCCCCATAACACGGGCCGAAATTGAGAACGAAGAACCGTCCGACAAATCTTTCGCTTTCGATTCCGGGATAATACATTCAAGAACCAATTCCGAACCGTCGTTTGTGATGGTTGTCTTTGTTTCGCCGCTTTTAGGTTGTAATATTTGACCGCTTGGAATCGTGAAAATTGTCGACGCTTCTTCAATCGCTTTTATTCCTCCGGCTTGGTATTCCTCCAAACGAATTATTCCGTGATAAACTAAAGACGGCGAAACCGAAGTTGTAAAAGTAAAAGTCGCGCGAACCAAATTGTCTTGATTCTTTGAAATTTGATTGTCCGGAAGTTGAGTCCCGCCCAAAGTCATTATTTGCAAATTGAACGCACTGAATAAGTTGATTCCGTCGTCGTCTTGGTAGTTTTGGACTTCCATATACGGCAACAACTCGCGATAAGTAGTTGAAACCCCGTTCGCGTCCAAAACGTCCGCTTCTATAATATGGCGGATCTCATAAGAACTAACCCCATCGTAACGACTTATTTTTTTATTCAATCCGTTGTTCAACAAAGTATTGTCGAAAAATACACCGTCAACACCGCTTAACGGAAGGTAATCTTCATAATTCAGTCGAAACGGATAAAGCAATTTGTAAATTTGCTTCGTTCCGCTTGTCCCGTCTAAATCTAACGAAATAATATTAAATTGATCCGAAGCGGCCAAGTCGAAACCGGCTGATTCGTTCAAATAAAGTTGTTGCGTATTCCCTGAAAGTGGCGAGTCTGAAAGATCCCATTCTTGCGTTTGAATATCGAAATAAGTGTCGTCCGTAGTATCGAACGCAACCAGTTTAACGCGTAGTTTTTCAATTAACGGCGTCAAGTCAATATCTAAGTTGAAACGGTATTGCAAAAGCGCCGCGTCTTCAATCCAACCCGAATAAGAAGTGAAAGGAGTATCGACCCCCGCTTCCATATCGTGACGGTAATAACCAAAATCTTGCGTTTCAAACAATCCCGAAACGTCCGAACTTTTCACAATTTCGCCGAATTTCGCTTTTATTGTTGTTCGAACTGTTAAAGGATTGTTCACATCAGCAACCGCAACCGCAAGAAGATAGTTGTCCCCTTCCGTGAATTCATCTGCTTGCGCCGTTGCGAATTGCGTTGTAAAATTTAAAACGAGTTGATCCGAAGCCGGACTTCCCGCCGTTAAAAGAACATTTTTTAATATCGTTCCACTCGCAGCAACCGCCCCGCGTGTTGTATAAACCGAGTCGAAAACCCAATTCGAATTGAAATCTTGCGTCGTGTCGATGTCTGTATCTTCCGGAAGTTTACAGAAATAAACAACAATCGGGTGCGAGTCGTCCAAATCAACCGAAGTCGGCGAATTTATTTCAATCTGAACGTCTGTATCATTTAAAACGTCAATTTCTGAAACCGTCGCAGCCGTTGCGTTGTCAGTCAATGCGATTGATTCCAAAGCAAAGTTCGCCCCGTTACCGTTAAAAGTTTCATCGAATCCGCCGGAGTTTCCAAGATGCGAGTCTTCCAAAACTTCTTTAAATTCGTTCGGGTTTTGTGAACTTGCACCTCCAGCCCTTAATTGAAAAGCGTATTTAAACGAATTCGCACCGCTTAACAAACTAATGTTTGAAGTTGCAAAAGTTCCGCTTTCATCCGATAAATAAAACGGAAAGTTTCGAAAAATATGTTCGAATTGAAATTCTTGCGTGTATGCGTCTATATCCTGGACAAACTTAATTTTGAACGAACCAGTCTTTCCCGTTAATGGCGAACCTGTATAATCCCCATCGACAAAAGCCGTTGAACGCGGACCGCCTGAACCGACCGAATCAGCCGACCAACCCATTGCCGCCCCGTCTTGAAGGTTGTCAGGGCTGAAGACGTCGCCGTTGTTAATTATGTTGTAATTAAATTTGAAACCAGTTAAAGCCGTTTTTCCTTTAATTGCTAATTGATCTGAAGCCGCTTCGTTGATTGTATTATCAACAAAAACAATTTGCGAATCCGTAACGGCTGAAATCACTTCGTCCGAATGGATAACCGAACCGCCATCGAAAATGTCAACAGTATCGCCCGCAATAAAGCCATCGTCAATAAACGAACCAACTTCACGCGTTAAAATACCCGAAACAATTTCGAAATTGTCTGAAACCGAAGCCGAAGCGGTCCAACTTATCCGAAATGTATAAACCGCCTTGCAATATTCCGCAGCGTTATATTTGAAATAAGTATCATAAACAGACGTGTTCGAAGTAAAATCGCCCCCGTTTGCGAGTTGATTGTAAAATTTTCGTTCTGTAATTATGAAGCCCATTTCTCCGGATTGAATTTAGCTTGTAATTTAGTGAGTTTTTCAATTAGTTGTTGATTATGTTCGTCAGAACCTTCGCCAAATTTCATTTGTCCGACTAGCTTTTTCGATTCAATTATTACGTTTCGAAATTCCTTTTTTTGCGCATCGCTCAATTCCGGTGCGTTCATAATCGCTTCAAGACTCTTGTCAATCATTTCGTTGTTAAGAGTTAAAGCCGTTGTTATTAAATTTTCAATTCCTTTAAAATCCATTACTTCCCAGGTTCAATAAATTGTTCAATTAAATTTGTGTCGTATGCTGAACGCTTTCGATAAGAAATCGTCGCGCGATCTTGCGAAATTATCCACTTTACCGCCTCGATTCGAACATCGTTTCCGTTTTGGTCCTTCATATAATTAGAATTCAACATTTGTATAAAGTTACTAAAACCAAACGGAATTGAAATGTCTTGAGCCGAAGAAATCCACTGATTGCGATTTCCTCCCGAAACAAACGAACCGTTTTTCAAATAGTTATTGTACAAATATTTCGCGCTCAATTTGTCGCGATGGTTTGTTTCAAGAACTTTAAAACTTGAATTTTCAAGCTGAATTGTTTTAGCCGTGATTAATTTCGGAACGTTCCAAATTTCTTCCGATACCTTCAACGCGTCTTTAATATGTTTATAAGCGGTTAAGAAAGCGCCGGCGTTCACTCCTGGAAGAAGGTTTGCAATATTTCGAACAATCGAAATAATTCCACCGATTGCCGTTTCGATGTAATTCTTTGTTTCTTTATTGTTACCAAGCGCAAACGGTATCGTCACGCGATCAACTCCGCGAATTAACGAAGCCTTTTTGTTTAGTTGCGTTTTATGTTTTGTTATTATTGAATAACTCGTTCCAGTGTAATTGATAAGCGTCCATTCGTCTTGCTCATCCTGAACAAATTCAACCATTCTTAAACCGCTTAATTCATCGACGTTCGGTTTCATCGCTTCCGTGTAAGTGTCCGGAATTTTGAAATCCGAAGCGGCTTGGTCTTGCCAAAATCCGTCATTGATTAACGATTCGAAATAAATATTGTCGCCGTCAATCTTGAATTTTGCGTCAAACATTTGTTTGCACGCTTGAAATAATTCCCCGACAATGTAACCAGTCGAACCCGAACCAATAACGCCCGTGTCATTAACTGGCGAATTGAACGGATTATTGTCGACTTTTTTATTGTTTGATGGAACAATATAATAATTGTCAAGTTCCGGAATTGACGAAGCGAAATCAAACCCTAAGAATTCGCACCCCTTTGATAAGTATTGACGAAGCGACAAAGCCTTCACGAATCGCGGATATGGCATGAAGACCGAAATTAATTGATTTATTAACGCTACTAATTGAACGACTAAAATCCCCACATAAATAGCGTTAAACACAACCGAAAGCGCCGCATAAACCGCAGCGTTCACAGAACCGAACAAGCCGTTTGTCAATTTTGAAACAAAGTTCGCCGTTGAGTCCGCCAAATTACGAACCGCCAAAGCAAGCTGAACCGTTGCCGAAAACAAAGTGAAAGACAAAATAATAACCTCAATCGTGTTGAATGGTTTTTGGACCACGTAAAGAACTTTTGAAAAATCCGAATCAGTTATAAACCCGTCTTGTTTTACAAGTTCCCAAGTCGTTGCGTTCGCCCTTTCCATAAACGAATCAAGTTGGTTCAATTCTTTAAACGGAAGCGCATATTTAAACGGCAATTTCAAATCGTTTGGTTTGATTTCAACCATTTCGGAAAAATCCCCGTACCCATCGAAAGCCGTCACGTTTTGTGATCCTTCAACAACTTTGAATTTTGCCGGTATTCCGTGAAAGTAACCGTTTGCATCCAACCACGCTTTTATTTCTTGCGCAGCGTCTAATATGCAAGTAAAATTCGTCGTTGATATATTAGGCTGGACCGTTTCGTTGTCGTAAGTCATTAAAACTTCCGCGTTCTTCCAGTCTTCCGGGTTTGTGACCTTCTTCCCGTTTAATTCTAGTTTAAAATAAGCCATTTAAAATAAATTCGATTTTCTGTAATGCTTCGTCGTGAATTTGTTCCCCTCCTGGATCGTCTTTTTCAGTCCGCCCGTAACTTCCGAAATTGCAATGAACGGAACGGGTTTGTTTTTTATTTCGGTTCGCAACGATTCGAATTCCTTCTTCAGGTCGCTAAAATCAGTCGTGAAATTTTGATGAACAACACCGCTAGGAGTTTGAACGTAATTAAACGCGTCGAACGTTCCGTTGTTAATGTCATTTAACATTTTATCCCCGTACTTTTCAACGGCCGTATGTTTGACAACGAATTCCTCCCCTTTTTCATTGATTCGAACGATTTGTTCGCCTCCTTTAACTTTCCCCCCAGTTTCGAAAGCTGGCAAGTTCTTGAATATGTCCGCAACACCGTTTGAAAAACTCGCAAGTTGTTCCAATGATTTACCGGCCGGATCGCTTGAACCTTGTCGAGCGTTCGAAATGATAAGTTCAGCGCCAGCAAGCCCGAAAGCCAATTGCCTTTGTCTTCTTAACGATTTGCGGCGTTCGCGTTCTAATTCCGATTGTCTTTGTTGTTCTAAAGCCAAACTTCTTTGCGCTTCTTCAGAACCTCCCGCAGCTAATTGCGTTAATTGGTCTTCGCGTCGTTTTGAATCTGAAATTTCACGGTCAAGTTCTTCGACTCTTGCGCGGTCTTGTTCTCGATAAAAGTCTTGCGCAATTTCCAACATTTTGCGGTTTCGCTCGCGTTGTTTGTCAAGTTTATCGTCTTCAATGTCTGCGACTTGATCCGCCCCGTCTTTTACCGCTTCGACTGTTTTTTCGATTGTGTCTTCCGTCCCTTTTAAAATTTCATCGTTGAATTTTTTTGTGTTTTCCGCTTGTTCTTCCGCTAAATCAACACCAGGAAGAACCGACGGCGCTTTTTCCCCAGCTTGTTTTGATTCCTTTCGTCTTTGTCTTAAAAGTTCGTTAATTTCTTTTATTTGTTCAATCCTTTTGTCAATAACCGGATTTGAATCTTTAACAACTTTTAATTCCGCTTCGTCCGCTTTTATTTTTTCCTCCAACAAGTCGATTGATTCTTGCGTGTCTTTCTTTTCAAGGTCTATTAATTTTTTATTTCCTCCAAAATTCTTAATCCTTTCCGCTAAACCTTTTCTAAGTTCTTCAATTTCCTTTTTATTGAAATCGATTCGGTTTTGAATAATTTCGTTTTCAGCGTTTGCCGTTGCGGTCAAGTCTGTTAATTCTTCTTCATTAATTCTTTTGTTTTCCTCTAAATCGTCGCGAAGCGCTTGAAGTTGTGAAATTGAATAACGTCTTCGGGCTTGGAATCTGTTTTCCAAACTTGCGCCCGTTCTTTTTTCCAATTCGTCTTGTTTTTCAATAGTTTCGTCAATTTCATCATTGAACAACGAAAGCGCCGTGATTGCAGCAGTAATTGCCGAAACAACCAAGCCAATTGGGTTCGCCTTCATTACAGTATTAAGGCCTTTGAACGAAATCGCAGCGCCTTTAATCCCTTTCGAAAACAAAGCCGTTGCAAGTTGCGCCCCTTTCGTAACGAGTGTATAAGTCGAAGTCGCTAATCTTGCCGCATTTATTGCCACTTTATAACTAACCCAAGCCGAAACACCAACAGCAATGATTTTGAACCCTTGTTTTAACGCGCTGAAGAACGAACGAACGTCCCCTTCGTCAATCGTATCGAAAAACTCCTTTAATTGCCTAATTAACGGCCTTAACCCTTCGACAATTACTTGCCCGACAATTTCTTTAACGTCCCCGAATGAATTTGAAAGTTGAGTGAATCCGGCGTCGGCTTTTGCGGCCGCTTCGGCTGAGCCTCCATATTGCTTATTTAATTCGTCAAGGATTATCGATTGCGCTTCAGCAAGTCGCCCAGATTCGGTTAAAGTCTTAATAACTTCCTTTTGTTCCGTGCTGAACTGAATCCCGGACCTACTCAAAGCGGATAAATTCGCAACCGGATCGTTTAAGGCTTTACCTAATTGAATCGATGCGCTTTTCAAATCGCCGTCGAGTCTTGTCGCCAAATCAAGCGCAGCCGCTTGGGTTCTTTTGAAATTTTCGCCCGTGATATTGGTAAACGTTAAAAGCTGGGCCGTTGCGTTTTTCAAAATTTCTTCATCCCCGAACAAAGTATTTCTTTGCAAAGCCGTTGCTTCCTCTTTTAATTGTCTAAGCGATAGCCCCGCAGCGCCTCCGGTTGCTTCGATACCGGCTTTAACTTGTGCGACCGCTTTTTCTTGTTCCCTGAATGCTTCGATTGAGGAATCAATAAACGATTTAACGCCAGCAATTCCCGCAGTAATACCCAAGAAACCAAGCCCACGCGAAAACAATGAACCAACACGTCCCCACGCGTCCGCATAGTTTCCGACATTCCTTTGTGCGCGTCCGGTTGCCATTTCTAAATCTCCGACGGCTTTCCTTTGCGCTTTTATTTGATTCAGTAATAACCCCCCGACTTGTGCGTTTTCGCGTTCCTCTTTGCTTAAATTATCGTAAGCCTTTGTCAACCTCGATAATTGTTGACGCATATCTTTAATCGATCCGGCAACGGCTTTGTTTTTTTCAATACGTGCCTTTTGTCTTGCTGCTTCTTTCTCTGCCCTTTCTTTATCTTTTTCGGCTTTCCTTTTTTGGAATTGTTCTTCCTTTTGCGCTTGTCTTCGATCGTATTCAGCATTTGCTCTTTTTTCCGCTTGCAACTTCTCTAATCGGGCTTTTTCTAAAAGGGCTAATTTGTTTTGAAATTGCGCTTCTTTTTCGGCTAATCTCCTTTTGTTTTCAGCATTTTTTTCCGCTTGTCTTCTATCGTATTCGGCGTTTTTCCTTTTCTCCGCTTGTAATTTTTCTAATCGGGCTTTTTCTAAATCTGCTAACCTCCTACCGTATTCAGCTTCTTTTTCGGCTAATCTTCTTTTATTTTCAGCGTTTTTTTCCGCTTGCCTTCTATCGTATTCAGCATTTTTTCTTTTTTCTTCTCTAATTTTTTCAGCCTCTTTTGCTGCGCGTTTTTCTTCTTCTGCTATTTTTTTTGCTACAATTAAGCGGTGCTTTTGAAGTTCCGCTTCCGTTTCAATCGCCTTGTTCGCTTTCTTTCTCGCTTCGCTTAATTTCTGAACGTCTTCAGCCGTTTCAAGTTTGTTCGCCTTGACTTCATCTTTTAACGCACTACCGAATTTTCGAATTCCTTTGATCGATTCGTCAATTTCTTTTTGAATGTCTTTGAAAACCTCGATTAAAGGTTTTCCAAAATCCGGTTCGAAAAAGTCTTTGTTATTTAATTTCTTTGCCATATTGCGCCGCTTGTTCTTTCATTTGTTTAACGTACGAATATACTTTATTCGTGCTAATTTCCTTTTCGTTGATTTGGAAACCTATGTATTTTTCAATTCCCGCGATAAATTCGTGAAGTTTTACGGGTTTGAATTCTTCGTTCTGATAATTTAATTCGAGTTTTTGTTGTTCCCCTTTCAACCTGGCACGAATTACAGAACTTTTCGTCAACATATAATCTAACTGCAAATTAATGATTTTCTTTTCAATTAGTAGTCGATTAAAGAATTCGTCAGTTAATGCGAAGTTTTCGATAAATTCCGCATCCATTTTGCGCCACAATTCCGCCAAAACACCTTTCCAAACTTTCCGTTTTGTTAGCTTACTAGCTTCTTCGTTCTTGAAATCTTCAAACAAATAAACAAAATCGCCCGTTTCGCGGACCTTCCAAAAGTTGTAAATCGGTAAATCGTCGAGCGTTTCAAAGTATTTCATAGTTTGTTTACAATATATTGATACATTTCAACCAAAATTTGGTCCTTTACAATATTAAAAGAAAAATCGTCAAGTCCAAGAATGTCGATTCCGTATTCGCTGAACAAGTTCGTGTTTTCTTTGTTCGGATTCGCATCTAAAACGATTCCGTCCTTTACAACCGTAACCGTGAACGATTCGTAAAATTCGCCCGTGTCCCGTAGTGTAATATGGTCGTATCGTTGCCCCTTTTCCCGTTTTATTTCGACTGTGTAATCTGAATAGTCGCCAAGACTTCGACCCTCCGAATCCGTTCCGCGTTCATATAGTCTTTCTTGCTGAAGTTCGATTATTAGTTCTTTAATATTGTCAAGGTTCAGGACCGCAAAAATAACGTCGCCGAAGTCTAATTTTGCATATTTCGAAATTGTCTTATAAATATCCATAATGAAAAAAAGGGAACGTCGCCGCCCCCTCCTTTAACCTATTAACTACTATAAACAACTAACTGCCTTTTCTTTTGCTCGCCGGCGTTGCTTTCGCTTTTCCGACTTTCTTCCCCGTTAATGCTTCGTAAATTGTTACAAGATTAACAATTCCGTGCGGTTCGAATGTTGCTTTGAATTCAGGGAACGTCATCTTTTTGACGGCGTCCCTTTTAAATTCTGTCTTGCAATTTCCAACCAGGAAGAACCCCTTCGTTTTTGCCTCTTTAACAATTACCGCCATTTATTAAGGAATTGTGATTGTTACCGAAGGGATCGCGCTGAAGTCGTAACCGTTTTTAGATGGCGTTAAGCTTAACACGTCGCCGGTTGTTTCAGCACTGAACGAGAATACATAAACACCTGCGCTTGATTCTGTAACGCCTGAAATCGTAACCGAACCAGGAGTTGGCGAAACTTCTTCAAGTGAAAAATCCCCAGCGATTAAGTCCTCAACTGGATCGCCGTAAGGATCAACTAAAGTCATTGTGAAACCAGTTGTTGAAATTGCCGAAGCCGTTCCGCTAACGTCTAACAACGAATAGAAATCTTCTAATGGCGAGAATCCCGAATCCAAGTCGCTTGCTTCTAAAACTCTAAGGTCCGCATCGTCTTCGATTTGTCTAAAGTTGAAATTCAATTCGATTTTTTCCGAAGTTGAATACGTCGGTTTTACTAATCTATTGAAGTAACTTGCTTCGTCAACCAAAATCGGATAAAGATCCGTATCCCCGTCGCATTTCTTATAAATAATATTATCGTCCTTGTCGATAATGTAAACACCGAATTTTACATTTTCCCAGCTTTTTAGCTGCGATAAATAGATTGTTCCTTGTTGGATTGCGTGACCTACAAAGTTTCTTGTCCCCCTTCTTGTTTCAATAACTCTACCCGAATCTAATGTTTCAACCTCCGGATCAGCTCTTTCGTCCGTAACGTTGTCAAGTTCTACAATCGGATAAAATCTATCCTTCGCGTTCGCTTCGTTGAATTTAGTAATCCAATTCGATAGCGTTGCCGCGTTTGCAAGCGAAATTTTATTTTTTGTTCCGTCTGCTGCATATTCCGGAACGAAAACCAATCTTTTTGCGATTGCCATTTTTGACGGACAACCCGGTTTTCCTAAGTCTACATAATTTGTTGAACAACTCATTGTTTTTTTATTTTAATTAATTTTTGAATTCGTTTTGAAATTTACAATTTTTGTTTTTTGGTTGTACACTAACAACACAAACAATTTAACGCGTTCGACATTGGGACGTCGATTTCTATTCCGACACCGGTTAAATGGTTGTCGAATATAACGTCAGAATTTGTTTGTCCGTTTCGAATTACACGAACAGACCATTTCGAAAATTTTTCAACTCTATAACTTTCGTCCTGGATATAAACGCCGCGTTCTTTCTCTAATTGGTTGACAAATTCCTCGCTCAATTCCTCCATTCGGTCCAAAACTTCCGTGTAAATTTCGGAAATTGTTTTGTCGAAATGTTCGCACATATCCATGAAATAAAGCCTCAAAGTCGGCGTTCGCTGGATTATGTCGTTTTTATCGCGATTCTTTACAATGTTTTTAACCTCGAATAATATAATGGCCGGATAGTTGTTTCGCTGATCCGATTCCGTGTTTCTTTCGTTGTTTATGTCGACTGGGTTTCCGTAAAAGAAATAAGGAAAATTCGCCGTCCATGAAGTCGCCGCGCTTAAATCGGTCGAACTTAAAACTTTTATCGACGTATTCGAAACAACTTCTCTAACAAGTGAAGAAGAACCAAGAACACTAATGTAATGCCCAGAAACGACATCGAAAGTGTTTGTTACGTTTAAAGTGTAAATTCCCCCGCCTTCATTCACAACGGACGAAATTGTTCCCGTCCTTTTGTTGCGTAACTTGGTCACGACTGAATCGATCAATTGTTCTTCGGTTGTTCTTGCCATATTACCAAATTCCTATTTTATTCAACTTCGAAAAATTCCACAAATCGAATATTTCGTAACTAATCGAAACCGCCCCCGAATAACTTTTTCCAGTTGCTCCGGTTATGTCGAAACTCGTATCGGCTACAATATTTGAAAATGTGTATTCGTCGCCTTCAATCTTTACGGTTGCCCCGTCCACCATGTAACGAGTATCCGAAACATTAAAAGTAAAAGAGCCGCCCCCATTGTCCACAACCGAAGTGGAAGTTCTTGTTTGTTCGTCGTTGTCATAAATAAATTTATAGCAGCTATGATACAATTCAATTGCTTTATTGTACCTCGTTTTTATTAATCGTGAAATTTCTTCCATCGAAGCGTTCGCGCTTGCTTGACTCGCTCCCTTTACCTGGCCTACGATTGCGTTTTGAAACGATTGTTCACGAACGAAATTGAACCAGGTAAACAAACGAAGCATTTTTTTTACCCCTACGAAATAAACCGATTCGTTTTCGCCGTTTTCATTCTCAACCGTGTAATTGTAACCGTTTAATAAATCGGTCCATTTTTGAAGCGTTGGCGTTGGTAATTGCGCAACAAATTGAATGTAAAGCGTATCGCCTAACAACGAACGAAGGAATTTTTCTTCCGTTTCGTCAATGTAACTTTGCAAATCGGTATCGACCGAATTGTTGCGAGTTAATTTTAATTCGCCCGCGCTGAAGTCCGCTATTGAAATAATCGACATAATGCAATAATAAAAAAAAAGCGGCTACATAGTAACCGCCCACATCAAACAAAAAACCAATAGAAAATTATTTTTTTAATTCTTCAGCTAATCCAGCCGCTAAAAGTTTCGAAGCGGTTTTTTCATTAACTGCAAGATTTCCGTCGCTATTCAAAGCGCCTTCCGGGAAACCTTTCTTTTTTCCTTTTGCCGTTGGTTTTAATATTACTTTAACCGATTTAGCTTTTTCAATTTTATTGTCCATTTGAAAACGTTTTTAAATTTTCACTAATATAACAAAAAAAAGGACGGTATTTAAACCGCCCCTTTATTATTTTACCCCTTTAAAATTATGGAGTTTCCAAAGCAGCTTCAGCAGTTGAGAAAGTACCAGTCACGAAACAAGTTGTATCATTAGTTTCGATTAAAACTTCTCCCCTCCATTCTGCAAGGATTGTCATCATGTTTTCGCGGAAGTCGTTCCCGTTTCTTCCCATTTCAACAGTGATTCCGCCTTTTTCAAGAATTAACGCTTTGTTGAAAGCTCCAACTAAGAAATCCCCTTGCGTGATCGCAGTCGTTTCGATAATTGGAATACCGTCAATGTTCATAGTTGAACCAGCTTGTAACACTCTTTGAACGTAACGTTTGTCAGTCGAAGAAACTTTTTCAAACTTCAATCCAGTAACGTCGCTTGGATGCATTACGATTGCTAAGTTCGAAGCGTCTTGCTCTGCAATTTTGATTTGATTAACAGCCGCCGCGATTACATCCACTTCGTTTGCATTGTCCACCGCGTTAGCGAACGCACCAGCAGCGAACGCAGTTGCTTGCGTGATAACCCCGTTTAAGTTTGTTCCAGTACCGTTACCGCCTAAAACTTGTGCGTCAACTCTAATAAATAAACGAACGATTAATTTGTTTCTGAACCAAGATTCAAACATTGCGTCGTCGTCTAGCATTTCAGTTGAAACTCTGAAATATGCAGTTTGCTTCAATAAGCTAACAGACGAAACCGCAAATTCGTTGTCGATTTGGTTCTTAGCAGCCGCTTCAGCAGTTCCAGCCGCCGCACCTTCTTGATTTCTTTCGAAAGCCCATTCAACAGTATTTCCCGAAACTGTTAATTTTGGGATAAGGTCGTAAACTCTTGGTTGTCTTTCAGCAATGTTGTTGATTCCTGGAAGTCTTACCGCTTGCGGCATTGTACCAGTAACCGACCCCGCGAAAGTCATATCGCCAACCGCTTTTCTTTCAATATCGAAAGTTACCCTTTTGTTCCCTTGTAAAAATTCGCTTCTTGCGTCCCCTTTTAAAGAACCTAAAGTTTTCGAAACTGAATCTTCAACCGATTTAACTTGAGATCCAGCAAGCGAACCGTCTTGTAGTTTTCCAAGAATGATTCCTTGTTGTTTCACTGCGTTTCTTAAAGATTCAACTTCACGCGATTTTAACGCCTCGATTTCTTTTTTCAAGTCGTCTGAAACGTTTGCGTCTTTTTTCGCAGCTTCTTCGATTGCCGCCATTTTTTCTTTTAGTTGGTTTTGCTCCCACGTTAATTTCTCAACGTAGTACTTTTGCAACTCAACTTCATTCATTTGTGCTAAAACTTCCGCACTCTTTAATTCAAAAGCCATTGTCTTTGTTTTTAAAATTTATTTATTTGATTTATCCAAAATAAACGTTCATTCAAATTTGAATCGTTCGGCTTGTCTTCCTTTAAAGTGGTTTTAAAATCCGGCTTCATAGAAACAAGTGAATTTTGTAATTCTTGTATTTGTTTGAAAGTTAATTCCAAGTTTTGAAGTCGTTCGTCAGTTCCTCCACCGTTTCGCAACGTCTTTTGAAACCTTTCCGACATTTCGTTTAATTTCTCGATTAATTTATCGCGTCCCTCCGCCCCTTTCGCTACATCTAAAACCGGCGTGAATTCATTCGCCCCGAACGTCACGGCTGAATTTTCCCAAAGTTTTACTTCGGTAATTTCGAAATGGCCGTTGTTCGAATCAAATGTTGATTTGTCCGCCTCGATGTAATTCAATTTGTCTTTGATGTAATTAAACCCGATTGAATGTTCGCGTAAAATCCCGTCTTGGTAATCAAGAAGCGCGTCAGTTCCTTTTGTTGATCGTCCCAATTCAGAAACGAAAACAAGGCCTTTTTCATCCTCGTAAAGTTCAACGAATTTTCCGATTTGATGTTCCCAATCGTGATTCCTTAAATGCGCAATTTTACGATTTCCCGCCGTCATTGGTCCGCGCTCATGGATTGATTTCAAGAACGCCCCTTTTCTGATAACGTCGTTGTCCGAGTCCATAACGTCGAAAGCGGACGCGTAACCTTTTACACGTCTTGACCCTTCGTCAATGTCTTCGATTTTAAACGAAATCGACTTAACGGGATAATGTTTTGAAAGTTTTGATTCAACATTCATA
>Ga0098073_1000305_pt1 | contig 18285 bp, 22 predicted proteins | sample 31_taG_FD_75060 | JGI IMG/M metagenome (GOLD analysis project Ga0098073, IMG submission 75060) | Marine viral communities from the Gulf of Mexico - 31_GoM_OMZ_CsCl metaG | ecosystem: Environmental > Aquatic > Marine > Oceanic | place: Gulf of Mexico | collected 2015-07-12
CTATTTAATATTCCATATTATGAAGCAGAGAATAAAATTATAGAAGACTATAATGGAAACTCTCTTAATAGATTTAAGTATGATCTCAAAGTTTATCCAAAGTTTGAACTTGATAGAGTTGAATATAGAAACTGGGAGCAAAGAGACTTTGATTTCTGGCATCCATTTAGAATAAATCGTTCTATGTTGGATGAATATAATGTAAAGCCAATTGCTTATTATATTCTTAAAAAGGAAGAAGATTCAGGATGCAAAACTTTAAAAATAGAAGACCCTCATTCTTATGGTTATCTTGACAAATATGGTAATCCATACAAGATATACTTGCCTTTTAATAAAGGTCTCAAATTCTATATAGTAAAAGACTACTTGCAAGGTCTTGATCAACTAGAATATAAGAATCCATATATGATCATATGTTCATCTTTAAAAGATGCTATGACATTAAAAGGGTTTGGTTATAATGTTGAAGTTGTGGCTCCAAGTAGTGAGAATAGTTTGATTAAACCCTATTTCATCGAACACTTTAAAAACAAATATAAAAATGTAATAACTCTATTTGATAATGATGATGCCGGATATAAATCCATTGAGCGATATAAGCAAACTTATGGTATAAATGGCACAGCATTACCAATAAGCAAGGATATCTCAGATGCTGTAAAAGAATTTGGATTTGAACATGTTCATGAGCATTTAAGACCCTTGCTTAAAAAAACACTAAATACAATATGAAATTCTTTATACCAGGTAATGTTCCTTCTTCTAAAAATGGGAGAAGGTGGACGGGAAAATACTTTATAGCAAGTAAAACTGTTGTTAATTATAGAAAAGCAACAAAGGATTATTATGAAAAGTATGCAAGTGCATTTAGAAGTGAGTTGAAAAAACATAAGTTACCTGTTGCAATTAAACTCACATTCATACGAAGTACAAAGCATAAATTTGACTATATAAATCCTGCTCAAACAGTGCAAGATGATATGGTAACATATCATTGGCTTCCAGATGACAATGCGGATAATATACTTCCTGTATTTGAAGAGTATGTTTATGATAAAGATAATCCCGGAGTAATTATAGAGATATTAGGATCTGTTGAAAACTATAAAAATGAACACAATAAACAGGGATGATTTTTTTGCTATAGTTGAAATGTTAAATGCTAGCGATGAAGATCGAAACATCGCATATTCTAATATTAAAAATTTAGATTTAAAGGAGATCTTTAATCTAATGTTTATTAAGTGTTCTCGTCATAAAGATGAACTGGTTGCATATTTATATGGCAAAAGTAAATACTACATTAATGATATTTTTATTAATAAGTTAAATGAAGTAGTTACTGAAACTAATGATGAAAATGCAACTATTATTTTTCATGAGATTTTAGATAATATTTTAAATAAAATGATGAATGATAAATGAAATAGTATCAAAAGCATCTAAAAATCTTTTATTTTCTGAGCCCTTTTATGGGCTTTTTTTAATTGGTTTAAATAAAGTTTATAGAAAAGATATTCCAACTGCATGTGTTAGTAAAAGTGGAATATCTGTTCAGCTTGCTATAAACCCAGATTTTGCAAGTTCTTTATCTCAAAATCATCTTATAGGTTTATTAAAGCACGAGTTGCTGCATGTAGCTTTTGGTCATCTAAGTATTTTTACTGAGTTCGACGATAGAAAGCTTTTTAATATTGCTGCAGATTTGGAAATAAATCAATATATCGATGATGGTTATTTACCTGAAGGTGGTATAACACTTGATACATTTCCAGAATTAAAGCTTCCTATTAAAGCTGGTACTGCAGAGTATTATAAACTATTACAGCAAGCTAAGAATGATAACACCTCGCCATCTTTGAATAATCTCCTAAATCAAATGGATGGTTCAACACCATATGATCATTCGTTATGGAAAGAATTTGAAGATTCATCTGATGCTGAAAAAAAGTTAATCAAGTCTCAGATAGAGCATCAAATGAAAGAGGTTGCAGAAAGTATTCAAAAAGCAAGAGGTACTATTCCTGGAGAATTATTTGACATAATCAAAAGGATTAACACCGTTGAGCCTCCTAAATTTGATTGGAAAGGTTATTTAAGAAGATTTGTAGGTAATTCAACTATTATTTATACTAAAAAGCTTAAGAGAAAGTATAATAAAAGATATGTTGAAAATCCCGGTTTAAAAATTAAGCGTAAGAACCATGTTCTTGTTGCTATTGATACATCTGGAAGTGTAAGCCGTAACGAACTTGTAGAGTTTATGCAAGAGATATATCATATTCATAAAACAGGTCATAAAATTACTGTTGCCCAGTGCGATACTGAAATTAAATCTATAGAAGATTTTAATCCAAAGAAGGATATAGATATTCTTGGTAGAGGTGGTACTGATTTTCAACCTGTTATTGATCATTTTAATCAAAATAAGTATACAGCACTTATATATTTAACAGATGGTGAGTGTAACGCACCGGATAACTGTCCTAAGAATACACTATGGGTTCTTAGTAGTAGATCAAAATTAGTAGATCATTTACCTGGTAAAACAATTAAACTAAACTAAAATGGCACAAGTAAACTTAAACATCGATGATTTAAAGGGTTTTGTTAACCATATTATAAAAAACAACAGATTTCTTCAAGCTCAAGGAAAACCACCAGTATCTATTGAAGTTGTTGGTGAGTCGGGTATTGGTAAAACATCAACTATTGTTGAGATTGCCAAAGAAAATGACTTGAATTTTGTCAAGTTAAACCTTGCACAGATTGAGGAATTAGGTGACTTAGTTGGTTTTCCTATACGACAATTTCAAATGTATAAGGAAGTACCTTTAAAGAATGATAATTTAAATTATACAACAGCACAAAGACAATCAGCTAGTGAAAGCTTAAGTAATATTTCTGCAGTCAAAAAAGTTGGTCAGTGGGTTGACGAACTTGCTGTGTCTGAATATCTAAAGAATGGATATAAAATGACCGGTAAGAATAGAATGTCTTATTGTGCTCCAGAATGGATTTCAGATAAGAAAGAAGGTGGTATTCTTCTTCTTGATGATTGGAATCGTGCAGATACTAGATTTATTCAAGCTGTAATGGAATTAATTGATAGGCAAACATATATCTCTTGGTCTTTACCAAAAGATTGGCATATCATTTTAACTGCTAATCCGGATAATGGAGATTATATGGTTAACAGTATTGATGCTGCTCAAAAGACCCGATATATTAGTGCCAATCTTAAATTTGATGTTAATGTGTGGGCTCGTTGGGCTGAAGAAGCAAATATTGACACACGGTGTATTAACTTTTTGCTTTTGAATCCTGAGCTTGTTACACAAGAGACAAATGCAAGATCAATCACTACATTCTTCAATTCAATATCTAGTTTTGATTCATTTGAAAATAATCTAGATATGATTCAAATGATTGGTGAAGGTTCTGTAGGTGAGATATTTGCTAGCACTTTTACTCTGTTTATCAACAATAAGCTAGATAAGCTTATCACACCAAAGGATTTATTAACTAACGAGAATGAAAGTTATATTCTCGGAAAGTTAAAAGAATCAATTGGCACTGGGAATAACTATCGTGCTGATATTGCATCTATTGTTGCAACAAGATTAGCAAACTTCTCTATTGTATATTCTAAGGATAATACAATTAATGATAAAATCACTAATAGACTAATCAAACTTGTAACAGAAGATTACTTTACAAATGACTTGAAGTATCTTATTGTTAGAACAATTTTTAATGGTAATCGTCAGAAATTCAATAAGATGATGATGAATCCTGATGTTATTAAAATGACTATTAAGTAATGGCAACAAAATCTGTTAATCAAGAATTTGATCCGCAAATTGTCAATCATTATAATTTAGATGGTGCCCCTATTTATGGGGTACTATCTAAATCTGCGGATAATATATCTAAGTATATTTATATTGAATATGATGAAGTATCATTACGAAATATAAAAAGATTTTATAATGAAACTATAACGCAAGTACCTAAAAATAAAAAGGTATTTCTATTACCATATTCACCATTAAGTTTAGTTAGATTTAAAAGTATATGTAAAGATTTAGACTTAAAAGTAACTAATGATTATGAATCTGCAGATATTATAGTGACGCATGATCAGCTTGAAAAAGACTTTAGTTATGGCGAACAGATTCAATCTTCAATACTTATACCAAAAATATCTAACTATTCGACAATTACGGATACATATGGTGTTAGAAAAATAATTGATGAATCAGATGTACCAACCATATATGACACGTCATGTAGAACGACTTTAAGATGGAAAGCTTCTAGTAATGGGCCATATCTTAATTATGGTTATTTAATTTCAAGCTTATTTTTAAATGTTGCTCATACAATTGAGTCTAAAAATCTGGATGTTATTCATCTAGAAACAATTAAAAAAAGCTCATCAAATAAAACACAAATAACAGAAGATCTTATTCAAAGTATAAAATCACTCCTTAATAGTAATACAAAGGATGATTTACAAATGGCAGGTAAAATAATACCTACTATTGATTATGAATCAGACATTTATTCATTATGGGTATTATCTAAAGAAGTTGGTATTATGTTTTATAGAGCTGATAAAGATAAAGATGTTCGAGATTGGATGAATAAGTCTAATATAATGAATATGTCGAGATATTCTGCAGAAGAACTAGTTTTAAAACTTAATGAAGTTGGTCAACTTACTCCTAAGTTATTTAAGAAATTTGAGAAAATGGCCAGAAGAGAGATTCAAATTTCTAATCGAGCTCTTTATAATTTTCAAGTAAATATTAAACCGGAGTTTGCAAAATTTTTAATCGATGAGTAGACTATATTTATCAAAAATAAAAGGTCTCAGTAATGATCAAATAGAGTTAGAAGAATATAAACATAAAGTATTATATTTTTCGTTAAATGATATTCCTTTAAATCCTAAAGAGGATATTACTAAAGACGATATAAAAAATAAAAAATTATATAGGTCTAAAAACATTACGCTTCCTAATGTGAAGCTTGGTAATTTAAAAGATAATTATAATGTATCCATAATTAGAGATTATACTCAAGCTGATTATCTAATTATAAACAACAACATAAGAAAATATCACTATGATATTCTTAATAGAGTTTATAAAGCTTTAGATATTAAAAAATATTTTCAAATTAACTCTGAAATCATACATAAAGAATCAGTTAAAAGCATTCTTCAAATACCTGATGATGCTTATATTGATATAAGATTTAATTGGAACTTTAGAGATCAAAGTTTTACCGGTTATTTATCTAGTTTAAACACATATAAACCGTTTGTTGTAAAGGATTCTGATTATGATTTTCTAAATTACTGTCTAAATGCGGATAATCTAATAACGGATAAAGATTTATTGAACATAATAAATGATGATAATTATAAGATTAACGAAGAGAATTTTGATGATTTAATCAAAATGATTTCTAGTCAAAATAAAGATGATGTTATGATTGGCTTACAAATGATTTCTAACTCTAATTACAAGGAATCATTTGCAATTTTGGCATACATTTTTTATTTTTATTCTAGAAGAATGTATGATATTGTCCCAATTTCTTTTTGGAATAGTGTCAATATAAAAGCTGTAAGAGAGTATTTTAAGACTTATATTGATAAATATCAAAATACTTATACATCAACTTCTTATTATCATGATTATCTGATAAAAGCACTTATTAAAGATAAAGCTTTAACACCATTTATTCTGGAGAAAGTAAAGCAAAAACTCTTTAATGATGTAATCCTTCGCATTTTTAATGATGGTAGTGTTTTTATAGTTGAAAAGGATGACATTCATCTTAAGAAACATATAGTTGATAATACTGGATTGCCATTTTAATAGGTGGGGGTAAAACCCCACCACTTTTAACTTCTTAGTTATGACAGAACAAGAAAACTTGTTTTATTCTCAGAATTTTAAATTTAGCTATTCATCTATGAATAAGCTATTATTTTCTCCTTCTTTATTTTATAAAGAATACATTCTTAAAAATAGAGAGGAAAAAATCGATAAGCATCTTATCGAAGGTAAATTGATTCACTGTTTGTTTTTCGAACCAGAAAATCTTAAAAATAAATTTAAGATAGTTCCGGGAAAAACACCAACTGACAATGTAAAGAAAATCATTCATAAACTCGCAGATAGAGTCTTAATGAATGGTAAAGTAAACGTAGATCTTATGTCTGATGAATTAAAAGAAAGTATACTTGAAATACTAAAAGAAGAAAATCTATATCAAACTTTAAAAGAAGATTCGGCAAGACTTACTAAAATTCAATGTGAAGAAAACCAGGAGTATTGGAATTTTATAAATGATTCTAAAGTAGATATTATCGATCAAGATACTCTAAACAAATGTCAATATCGAGTTGATATCTTAAAGCAAAATAAAGACATATCCGAGCTGTTAACTGATAAGCCATCTGATTTTGTATTAGATCCTTTAAAGGTTTATGCTGAGCAATATTTAGAATGCAAGCTTGTAAACAAAAAGTTTGGTTTAAAAGGTTTTGTTGACTTTTATAAAATTGATGAGAATCAAAAGACAGTTACAATTTGTGACCTTAAAACAACAAGCAAATCAATTACAGACTTTTCTGAAACAATCGATTACTATAACTATTGGTTGCAAGCTGCAATTTATACTAAGCTTGTTTACGAAAACTTAGGAGAAGACAAAGATGATTACACATTTATTTTTAAATTTGCTGTAATCGATTCTTTTGATCAAGTTTATTTATTCGAAGTTTCACAACCAACACTTACAAGTTGGGCTTTAAACTTAGATGAAGCTCTTAAAATTGTAGACTATCACTATTCTAATAATAATTACACACTTCCTTATGAGTTTTTAACAGGGAAAGTATATTTATAGAATGAAAATAATTTATACAGAATACTTTCAGAAAAGTAAAGTATTTTTATATCCATTACTTAGTCTTAAAAAAGGTATAAGTTATGTTCCCAATAATACTTATATTAGTTGGGATAACTACTATACCAATAAAGACTGTAAATTAATATGTGTTTATGACGACGAAATGACAAGTTCATTTAGACATTTCGAGTCATTAAATCTATTACAACACCCAATGCTTTTTGATTATTATAATCTTGAGTCAAAAAGTATTTATGTGTTTGATTTATCTCAGCATAAACACGACTTTAGTAGCTTTATAGAAGGCTATTATTCAAAGTTTTCTTTAGAAACAAAAAAGAAGATCCTTAACTTTTTTGGTAATACCGGTAACATATCAAAGTATATTGAAAGTTTTCTTAATCCAGAAGAATATCACGAACAGTATTCTGAAAGCTTAAATGTAGATATAAACATTATAAAAGATGTTTATGAAGTATGCAGCAAACCAGATATGGAAAAAGAAACATTGTACCAGGTATTACCTAAAGAAATAGAATTTATCAAAAATTTTAAAAAATAATATATGTATTTTATTATTGTTGCATTAATCTTTGTTTCTGCGGTATCTAAAGCTGTTATGGATTCTATATCTCACAGCTTTAGTAGCAGCATTTTTTCTAATTTAAACCCTATGTTTTGGGATCCTAGAGTTAGTTGGAAAAATAAATGGAAGTATAAAAACAAATTTGTAAGGCTGATTATGTCAACTTGGTTGGTAATGTTTACTGATGCATGGCATACCTTTCAGTTCTTTGCTTACAAAAGTTTGATTGCGGCTGTAGCACTATCAACTGTAATCAGTCCACCAGAATATACTTCTTATATTGTTTGGTTCTTTGTACTAGCTATAATTCATCAATCAGTGTTTCACTTTTTCTATTCAGCTTTTAGAAGAATACCTGTTATTTAGTATCTTTGAAAAAAAAAATTATGATTGGAAAAAACATGATGCTGATTTCATCTGCGTTTAGAAATGTGAAATCATTTAGTTTAGTACCGGTGACTAAGGATTGTCCTTATGTAGAAGCTATGTATGATCCTACATCTAGCATTCTTGCAGTAATCACCAATGTTAAAAAAGAATCATTTCATATGATTCCTCGGTTGGATGAAAATGGACAACCCGTTAGGCTTAAAATACCTAATCCAGAAACAGGTAAGGTAGTTAAAGAGCAGAGAGTTGCTGTTGAAACATTTTCTGAGTTCTATATTACAGAGAGAGAAGAGATTAATAATTTTATTAACCTGTTTGCTGTTAATGCAGATAGCTTTGATTATCAATCTCTAATGGTAGATCTCAATAAGAAAGAAACACCAAAGATTATTTTACCATAAAAGGGAGTAATTCTCCCTTTTTTTTATCTCTAAAAGTAATATCATGAACCATTGGATAATGGACTATGAGACTTTATCTAATTGTTTTGTAGCTGTATTTGAGCACTATAAATCAGATGAGCAAAAAGTCTTTATAGTTCATGATATACAAAATGATTTTTTAGAATTTGTAAGTTTTCTGCAAGACAATGTTGACAACACTGAACGTCACATATCATTTAATGGTATTGCTTTTGACGCTCAGATATCTCATTATGTCTTAGATAACTATATGTTGTGGACTGCTATGTCTGGTTCACAAATTGCGGGTATTATTTATAGTTATGCACAGAAGTGTATTGAGAAAAGTGATGCTAAAGATTTTAGTGACTATCCGGTTTTTAAAATGTCTATTCCTCAAATAGATATTTATAAACTACATCACTGGGATAATCCTGCAAAAAGATCTAGTCTTAAGTGGATACAATATAGTATGGATTGGGATAACATTTTAGAAATGCCAATTCATCACTCTACAAATATTGTGTCAAAAGAAGAGATGGATACTATAGTTGAGTATTGTATTAATGACGTAAAGTCTACTAAAGAAATATTCAATAACTCCAAGTCTGAAATTCTCTTAAGAAAAGAGCTTAGTCAAAAATATGATATCGATTTGTTTAGTTCATCTGAGCCAAAAATAAGTAAAGAGATCTTTGCTTATTATATGTCTCAGAAAATGAACATGACAAAGAAAGAGATTAAAGCTTTAAGAACATATCGAGGAAAAATCTTCCTGAAAGATATCATATTGCCTTATATAAACTTTAAGTCTACTGAATTTAATAAGCTTCTGGATAAGTTTACGTCCCTTGAGTTGGATGCCAATAATCTAAAAGGAAGTTTTAAATACAGCATGACCTATAAAGGAGTTAAGACAGACTTTGGTTTAGGTGGTGTTCATGGTGCAAGAAATGCTGGTGTTTATAAATCAGATGAAGATTATGTTATTATCAGTTCTGATGTAACATCATTTTATCCAAACCTGGCAATTAAAAATAAGTGGGCTCCGAGACACTTTCCAAAAGAAATATTTTGTGATCAATATGAATGGTTCTTTGATGAAAGGAAAAAGATTCCTAAAAAAGATCCAATGAACTATGTTTACAAAATTGTTCTAAACTCTACATTTGGTTTGAGTAATGATAAGAACAGTTTCTTTTATGATCCACAGTTCTGTATGCAAATTACTGTAAACGGTCAGTTATCTCTTATGATGTTATATGAGATGATAATGGAAAACATACCGAATGCAGTTGCAATTATGCAGAATACAGATGGTATAGAAACACGTATTCCCAGAAAGTACTTTGATAAATACATGGAAATTTGCAAAGAATGGGAAAACATCACTCAATTATCTTTAGAGCATGATCAATATCAAAAGCTTGTTCTAGCGGATGTAAACAACTATATTGGTCTAAATAACTTCCAGGAAGTAGATTTGTTAAAGTGGCGAGAGTTAAGAAAAACTTATCCTCATTATCTTTATAAAGTTGATGATGCTAAGTTTTATTATGCACCAGCTAAAATGAAGGGTAGATTTGATTTTCATAATCTAGCACTGCATAAAAACAAATCAAAGCTTGTAATACCAAAAGCAATTTACAATTACTTTGTCCATAATATTCTTCCTCAAGACTATCTTGATGAGAATAAAAACATTATGGACTATTGTATAGGCTCTAAATCAAAAGGAGATTGGAAACAAATTGCCAGGTATATTGAAAATGGCGAGTATAAAGAAGCAGAATTACAAAAAGTAAATCGCTATTATATAAGCCGCCCTAGTAAATCTGTTAAGATTGTTAAAATAAACAAAACAGATGGTAGGGAAATTCAACTTGAAGCGGGTAGATGGATGCAGAAATTATTTAATAAAACAGAGTCAAAGAACTGGGAAGAGTATGATGTAGATACAAAATACTATCTCGAATCAATTGAATCTGAAATAAATAATATTCTGACAACATCAATGAATCAACTATCTTTATTTTAATTATATGATAAACAATTATGATACTTTAGAAGCCGCTATAGAAGTGTGGGCTTATGATAAAGGTATATTAGAGAAAGCAACACCAATGGCTCAAGCTTTAAAAACTCTTGAAGAAACAACAGAGTTTTGTAGAGCTGTACAAACAAACAACAAAGAAGAGATTATAGATTCAATGGGTGATATTCTTGTCACCCTTATTATCCAAGCAAAAATGCAGAATCTAGATCTAATGGATTGTTTGCAGTCAGCTTATGATATAATAAGTAAGCGTAGTGGTAGAATGGTTGATGGTCAATTTGTAAAAGATAAATAATGAAGTTATACGATGTTCCTAACAAAACAAGAGTAAGATTATTATCTGATATACAAGTCCCAATTGGTGCTTTAGAATTAAAAGCCGGGGATGAAATATTTTTTGATCATTTAGATGGAATATATTCTTTATGTAAAGATAAAGAAGGTAATACCGTACATCTCATTGGTTGGGCTGAAGTAGAAATTATAAATGATAAAGTATCAAGAGACTAAAACTCTTGTTACTAAAGACAATAACAATAGTGCTAATTGCATTGCTCCAAATTTAATTTATGGCTGTTTTGGAGGGTGCGTTAGCACTTATTGTTATATGTCTAGATTTAATGGTGACAGAGTTTTTGTAAATGTAAATGTTGATGATATATTTAATTCTGTAGTTGAATGGGAAAAAACATACAATAAAGTCCCAGATCAACAAGATCCTGTATACACTATGGTAGATATAGCTTGTAATACAGATCTAGTTTTAATGCAGAAGCATCTCCCAGAGCCTCTATTGGATTATCTGAAAAGATATGATAATCACCCTAGGTTAAAGTCTACAATGGCTACAAAGTATCCAGGATTACTCAACTTGGATGTTAGACATTTCAATAAGAAACCTAGAGTTAGAGTTAGTGTAATGCCGCAGACATACTCTAATATTCTAGAGCCTAAAATGTCAAGTATTTTAGATCGAATACATGATATAAATAGACTTAAAAATCTTGGTTGGGAGGTGCATATTAACTATAGTCCTTTAATATTTTATCCCGGATGGAAAGAAGAATATGATCTTTTGTTTCACAATGTTAGAAGAATAGCAGGCATTAATAAATGTGAAGTTATTGCACTAACAAATCACAAAAATCAAATTGCTAGATCCAACCCTGTTGCAAGAGAGTTGATGAAATATTCAAGTGAAATTAAAAATAGTCAGGGTATTATGCGCTATCCTTTAAAGCATAAAACAAGATTGATTTCAGAGTTTAAGGAAATTTATCAGAAATATTTCCCTTTGGAAACAATCCGCTACATTTTTTAAACCTTTTTTATTAATTTTACACAAAATAAGTTTATGAGATACAAGATTCCACAAAATTGTCCAAAGAGCGACTTAATTAACGCTCCTCTACCAAATCATGGTAGTTCTTATGCTGTTATATCACATGAATTTGTGATAGATTCAACTCTTCAACTGTTAAATCAAAACGGTTTTAGAGTTGTAAAAGAAAATTATAGAGCCACAAAAGATGGTTCAATTGCACAAGGTATCTATTATATTGAGCCTATGCAGTATGATCAAGAAATTTCAAACGAAACTGAATTAGGTTTGATGTTTGCTTGGACAAATTCTTATAATAAACTTGTTAGATTCCAGTGTGGTATTGGTGCTTATGTTACAGTATGCAACAATGGTATGGTTTCAGGTGAAATGAGTTTTGCCAGAAAGCATAAAGGAAGTGCTGCTGCTGATATTATTATGCAGATATCAATGCAGATTGGAAAAGCAAAGAAAGTATTTAAGGATCTTATTTATGCAAAAGATTCTCTTAAAGGTAAAACACTTAGCATTAAAGAGCAATCTCAGATTTTAGGTAGATTATTTTATGAGAAAGATATTTTAGATCCTAGTCATTTGTCTGCAATTAAAACACAGATGAATGATCCTTCATATGATTATAACTGTCCTATGGATAATGCATGGACTTTTTATAATCACGTTACTCATGTATTTAAAGAACTTCATCCTAAAAAGTGGATGGCAAATACAATGTCTTTTCATGAGTTTATGATGGCTGAATTGTTTTCATCAAACAATAATGAGGTTGTTGTAGAAAACAATATTTCTGAGGTAATAGAAACACCGCAAGTAAATATTAGCGAAGAAGCAGTAGAAGTTAGTAAAGAACAAATTGTCGAAGAAATATTCGATGACTTTTCTAAATTTGATTTTGATTTATAATAAAAGGGGGTTAAATACCCCCTCTTTTTTTTATGACAACAGATAGCTTTAATAAAAAATGGCGTAAATTTATAGCTCCAAATAAACCCGGTTTATTGATTGATAATAAATTAGTTATGGAGTATTTGGATAATAAGTTTACAAAATATGTAAGAGAAAATGTTAGATTCTCTATTAGAGAAATTAGATTAATTTCAGATCACTTAGTCTGTGATGTTGAAATGAATAATAATCTTGACACAGTTATAGAGTATAAAGTAAAAAAATTCTTAAATGTCTGATCAGGATTTACTTAAATTATTAGAGGTTCAGTATCTAAAAGGAAGGCTTGATGAGTTACATAAAGCATTCCCCACAGTACTAGATTTACATAGATCTAGAAAGCTAGATTCTAGAATTGAAAAATATTATAATAAGCTTAAATCAACATCTGAAGAAGCTTATTATTTATATCTTATAGAAAGACAATCACATTTAATTGCAAAAAATAAATCTAAAAAGATTTATAAAGAATTGTTTTCTGAAATTTTAGATCATATATCTGATCCTAAGTTAATTGAAAAAATCAATAAAAAAATAAGTAGTTTATGAGATCGCTGATTGGTATCAATGGTAAAATTGGATCCGGCAAAGATACTGTTGGAGAAATAATTCAACAGTTATGTAAAAGCAACGGAGATTCAAATTGGCAAATAAAAAAGTTTGCTGATAAACTTAAAGATATTTGCGCTATAATTATTGGTTGTGATAAAAACTTATTAGAAGACCAAAATTTCAAGAACAAAGAACTTGGTAAAGAATGGTGGTATTGGGAATTACCTACAGGTTCTAAGATACCTTATTTAGGAAGAGAAGATTTTAATGCTTTTCCTGTAAAACTAGTAAAACCCACAGCTAGGTTAATGCTTCAAAGACTTGGTACTGAAGCAATGAGAAATAATATTCATGATGATATTTGGGTTAATTCATTGTTCTCTTCTTTTAATGTAAATACTCCAGCATATAATTCTAAAAAATGGATTATAACAGACCTGCGGTTTCTGAATGAGATGGAAGCTGTTAAAAACTTTGGTGGTATTACAATAAGAGTTAAAAGAAATACAGATCAGGAATCTTATCATCCGAGCGAGACAAGTTTGGATAATGAATTTTTTGATTATGAAATAGATAACAACGGTCCAATGACTGATTTAATCCGAAAAGTTAGAGAAATACTTATAAAAGAAAAGATAATAGAGTGAAAGAAGAAAGGATCAAGGAAATAGTTTATGACATATATGAGGATCTGTACTTAAATTCAGATCCTCCTATAAGTTTTAGACATTTAATGGATGTTTCACCAGTTATAGATGGTAGAATTATGATACCATTTGATAAACATACCATTGATTCAGATCTTTACAACAAAATCATGACTTATCATCTAAAAAGAATCAAAGTTAGAAAACACATAAAAGATCAAATAAAAGCTTCAGTTATGTTGGGTTGTTCTCCTAGGCTAAAGCAATAGACTCAATAATAACTTCAGTAACCATTTCATTAGCATTAGAAGGGAATGGATTTTGTCCTGTTCCACCACTAAAGTTTACAATAAATTCATAGGTTGTACCAGATGTCATTTGTAAATATGTGGTACCATGAAACATTTTATCTCCAGTTGTTTCTGCAGATTTATCATCTATAATACCTTTAATTGGAAGTACTGCAGTAAAGTCTGATATTTTACCTACTACATCTAAGTTTCCAAATTGATCATAGAAATGTAGTCTTAGTGTTACACTATAATAACCGGTATCATTACACAAGAAAGTTGTTTTTGTAGTTCCAACATCGACAGTTACAGTAAATCCAGTGGCAGTTCCAAGATTACCACTAACTACAGATGTATCAAAAGGTACATTGGTATCCACACCATTTGTAACATTAAAATAAGGTATTGTAGAACCAACCCATGCATAATGAACAAATGTTTTCTTTAGTCCCAGACTATCTTGTAAAGCTGCTAATGTTGGTGCACTAACACCAGTACCACCATTATTAGTATCAAGAGTACCACTTGCAGTAATTGTTCCAGAAGTAGTTATTGGTCCTCCTGTAAATGTTAAACCTGTAGTACCACCACTAACATCTACACTTGTTACAGTTCCTGTTCCACCTACAGCAATCCATGATGGATCTGCTCCAGCACCATTTGTTGATAATACTTGTCCTGCAGTACCAGGAGATAATTTAGATAAACCTCCTGAAGCATTACCATATAATACATCACCTTGTGCATAAGTAGTTTGACCTGTACCACCATTTGCAGCAACTAATGTACCTGCTAATGTTATGGTTCCTGATGCTGTAATAGGACCACCTGAAGTAGTTAATCCGGTTGTTCCACCTGATACATCAACACTTGTAACTGTACCTGTACCAGATGCAGTTACCCATTGTGTTCCAGTACCAGTACTAGATAATAATTGACCGCTTGTACCTGCAGAATTTGTTGAATCATAATATGCTCCGGTAAGTCTAAATGTACCACCCACATGAAGTGTATCAGTTGGAGTTCCTGTTGCAGCAGTACCTAATCCCATTTGACCAGCAGCAGTAATTAATATTCTATCATTACCACTACCATCACCTATTTTAATTACATTAGTATAGTCAGTACCTAAAACACCACTACCACCAGAAATAAATACAGCACCACTACCTAAATTATGATTAAAACCTGCAGAACTACCAAGATATAAATTATTTGATGTTGCACATCTAAAACCAGCTCTATAACCTAATGCAGTATTACCACTTCTAGTAGTAAAACCACCACCAGAAAGTAATGCACCATATAATGATTCAGCACCTACTCCAGTATTATTAGATGCATATGGTTGTCCACCTCCTGAAATATAACCAATAAATGTATTACTAGAAGTTGTTGTAACAGTAGAACCAGCACCATTACCTAGATATGTATTTCTAATTCCTGTTGTTGTTGCAATACCAGCATTTTGACCAATACCAACATTTTCACTTGCTGTAGTATTTTGTAATGCACTAACACCTATTGCAATATTATAATTTCCAGTAGTTAGTGCTGTTAAGTTACTTGTTCCTATTGCAATATTATAAGCACCAGTTGTTATTGATGCTAAACTATTAGTGCTAAATACATAATTACCTAAACCACTACTTGCAGTCTTACCAATATTTACTGTATTTACTACAATATCTTGAGTGGTTGTTATACCTCCTGCAAAATCAATATCATTATCAACAGAATCAAAAGATGCAATACTATCACCCAAACTAGTTGTACCAGTCCAAAGTGGAATATAGTTAGTTGTACCCGAACCTGTAACACCACCACTAGCAGCTTGCCATTCTTGTCCTGTAGCTGTTTTTGTTAAAACTTGACCTACAGTACCTTGATTATTTATTGAATCATATAAATGACCAATTACTCTAGCATCACCATTAACATCTAATAAATGTGTAAATGAACCAACACCGAAACCAATACCAACTTGACCTGTTCCACTAACTCTTAAACGAGCAATATCATCAGTATAAAAATCTACTGGATCTGCTAAATTTGTTCCTATATATAAACCACCTGATTCAGATCTAACATCTGCACCACCAGCTCCATCAAATAATCTTAAATAGCCTAAAGCTCCAATTTTTGCTTCACCAACAACTCTTAATTTAGTATCAGGAGCATATGTTCCAATTCCTACATTACCAGTAATTCTTTGAATAGAAAAAGCATCGGGTGTTGCACTTGTATTATCACTAATAAAGTACATGATATTATCAATACCATTATTACCACCTTGACTTAATCCAACATGCCATTGAGCACCACCAACAGTAGGAAATGCTGTATATTCAATATATGATACAGAATCAGATGATTCTAAACTAATCATTGGATAAACTGATCCACCACCTCTAATATCCATCCATGCAGATGGAGTTGCTTGATTAAGACCAAATCTACCTACATTATCAACCGTTATTCTTTGATCTCCTGCACCATTAAGAATTAAAATATGATTTGTAAGTGAAGATGATAAAGGTGCTGAATGTGGACCACCAATAATTGTATTACCACCACCAGTAGTTATACCTTCACCAGAAGCATAACCAACAAATGTATTATTGCCGCCTGTAGTAATATCTAAACCAGCATTTGATCCAATTACTGTTGACTGTTGAATATTTATTGCTGAAAATAAAGCATCATTACCAATACTTACTGTATTTGTTATATCTGTTGCTTGAAATAATGAACCATCTCCAATAGCAATTACATTAGTTGCGGTTGTTAAATTTTGAGCAGCATTTTCTCCAAATACTAAACTTGTGTTTACAGAAGTATTTTTAGGTCTGCCTAGTAAAACAGAGTCTGGTAATAATAATGTATTACTATTTATTGCTTGTAAAGGATTAGCTCCTTCAATTGTTAATGCATATTTTAAAGTATCTCCCGTTGGAATAGCAGTATTATAAACATGAATACTACCATATGTAGGATCTTGATAAATATTTGAGTCAATTAATTCATTAGGATTAAATGGAGAAAATAAAGGTATATGATTAGCTGTACCCGATAATATTATAACAGAAGCCAATAAATCAGATACTTTTATTGCATATGGATCCATTTGAGGGTTATATCCGGGAACTACTAAAGAGCTATCTCTTTTTCTTCCTAGTTGTATATAATCTCTTTGGGAGTCTATTGTTGTAATAACTTTTCGATTTTTCAATAGACCTAATACCTCTTGAATAAAGTTGCTCATTTTAATACATTATATACTTAATATACAAATATTTAGGCTAAAATCCTAACCTTTCTTCCACTTCTTGCTTGGAGAAGCTGTTTTACTTGGACTCCATTTAACTTTGTCTGCCCAGTAAGCTGCTGACATTTTACCTTTGCTAATATTTTTAGCATGTCTAGATTTAAATGCCTCTCTTTGACCAACTGTTTGGTTTGTTTTTACACCTTGTTGACCAAAACGAATAGTTTTAACCTGATCACCTTCTTTAGCCACAACAATATGTGACTTAGTAGGATGATTGGGGGTGCGTTTGGGTTTATTATACCCAGACACACCAGCCCTTTCTAACCTTGAATCTTTCATTATGCAGGAGTTAAACTAAGTTGAGTCATAACCCAGTTTGTTACAAAACTGTCATCAGTACCCCACTGATCATAAACAGCTTGTTCCATGTGTAAATTACCTTCTAAAAGATTATTACCAGGAACAGAAACATCTTCACTGTTAATATACTCAGAGTAAAGTGCCCAATACAGATAAATACCATTCTGGGGTTCTAAATCAAATGGAAGTACTCTTACATTTAAATACTTCGCTGTGCCTTTTGTAGGAATTACTACATCTTGAATCTTAATCATAGTTTTAAATTTTAATTTGTGAATGCTGCTAATTGATTACCTAATATACTTGTTGTTACTACATTTCTCAATCTTTCCGCTAATGGATCGGATGAGTTTAATAATTCTGTTAAAAATGTTGCTGAATCATTTTGTGCTGTACCTATAGTACCATTATCATATGTGACACCAAGAGTTACAGTATTTGCTGCAGGAACAACTAAACTACCAACTAAACCACTAAAAGGACCAAATATAACACCACTTCTAACATCTGAA
>Ga0098073_1000307_pt1 | contig 18271 bp, 36 predicted proteins | sample 31_taG_FD_75060 | JGI IMG/M metagenome (GOLD analysis project Ga0098073, IMG submission 75060) | Marine viral communities from the Gulf of Mexico - 31_GoM_OMZ_CsCl metaG | ecosystem: Environmental > Aquatic > Marine > Oceanic | place: Gulf of Mexico | collected 2015-07-12
CCTCCGGCTCGGGTTGGGCAAGGTAGGCGTGGGCTTCGGTGACAAGAGTAGCCGCGTGCTGAATCTCGGGCGGCACACCGCCATGATGGTGGGCCATCATCCATGTATCCAGCTCCTCAGTCAACCGCTGGATCAGATCGCGTGTGGTGTTAGCCATTAGCGTCGTTCCCATTGAACGGATCCGGCGATCTCTTCGCATCCAATGATGCCCAGAGCCCTTTCGGCCCACTCATCAATCAAAGATCGCATCAATATGGCACGCATCTCTGGCTCCGCCCATCGATCGATGTCAAATCCTTGGAACCGAGGATCATCCAACGAGAAGCCAACGCAGTAGCGGTTGGCCACTAGATCTTCGGAGGGGACTTCGTGGACAACGGTGAGAATCAAAGTGGCGTACATGGGGCAAGTGTCAGTCATTGCGAGTCTCCTGTGATTCGAGTTTCCGCAACTCAGCGCGGATGTTTGCAGCCATGAATCGATTGCCATGGCGTTCTGCTATCTCAAGTGCTTTAAGATAGCGATCCTTTCTACTTTCAGTCATTCGAGTGTCCTGAAGTAACCAGCTGGGGCGCAGTAATCAATGGTGCCGATCGTTGAATTTAGTTGAATCAATCGGCGGTGTTGAGCCTTAGCGCATTCGACACGCTCCTTGTAATTAGTTTGTTCTTGAAGGTGCCGCGTGGCTGCAATAGTCAAGCCCACAGAAGTTGAAGCAACGATGACAAAAGGAACCAGAGTTTCGATAATGTTCATGGATTAAATGTGCTGGGGTGAACTACTTGAGTTTTAAAGAAGTTGTATGGTAGTAATTGTTACCGAGTTCCGTTATGGATCAAGGTTTTGTAGGTTACCTGGAGACCAAACGTGATGGCCTGCGCCGTCAAGTTAAGCAGTCTCTCCAAGAACAGAAGATGAATCGCGAAGATCCTCAATCTGTTCGCCTAGTTTATCGCGGAGTTGCTTATTCGCCCGTGCGCTGATTAAGCGTTGGTGCTCGCGAACGTCCATTATGGTCTCCAGTGTGTGCAGGGCTTGGATGTGTTTGATGTCGAAGTTGTGTGGATACTGGAGCTTTATTCTGATGTCATCTTGCAACTGAACGAGAGACAACGGATCGAGACCGTTCAGGATGATAAAGATGGCTTCCAGGTAGATGTCAGATTGTGAGACCATTGTGTGAGCCTGGTTGTAGTGTGTGATTTGGCGCACCGCCGAAGGCGGATTGGTCACAGCTTAGCCTGCAAGGCTTCGATGTGCTCCAAAAGTTTTTGCCTATTGTCGAGTACTAATTTGGTGCCTTCCAGAGTCACGTGGGTTGCGCTGCCATTTAGGACTCTAATATAAATATCGTGCCAGTAGCTGCATGATTCGTTTAGTGCGCACCGTAGCTCAAAGAGTTGGTGGGATGTGAATTGTTGCTGCATGGTGATGACCGTAGGTGAAGAGGATGATGATAGGACTCAGCCGAAGTAATCTCGGCGTTTCTGCTCAAGCCAAGCTTCATACTCAGCGACAGAATTGAATCTGTCTTTGTAGAAGTCAGGCACTTCAGTTAAAGGTTTGCGTGGTTGACTACGCATCTCCATCATGTCGTGCCAGTTGTAGCCACGGGATTGTGCGTAGTATTCGTGAGACCAGTCAGACATAATTAGAATGCGATGTTGTCGTTTGTGTCAGCAGGTTTGCCGCCGATAGTGTAGAAGCGTTCGAAGTCGTCGTTGCCTTCAGCCAAGGCTTTGAGAACTTCAGCGCAGTAATCATCTACATGGAGTAGATAATCAGAGGCTTGTCTAACAAGTTTGAAGAATGTTTCTTTGTCTACTGGAATCAGTAGTTCGAACTTGTCTGTTCCGTAGATTTGAAAGTCTTGAGAAGTGCTACCCATAACAGTTGAGACTCAATGTGAGATTGGCGCAGGTTGGTCTGCGAAGAGTTTGGACTTGATTCCCACGAGTGTGGGATCCTGAAAGGATAGACCATCGATGCGAGAAGAGAAGTAATAGGGATCACCATCTTCACGTATCTCCACGATGTAAGCCCAGGCTTGTCCGTCTTTCGTGATGGTTTCCATGTAGTTTGTAGTTTGTGTGAGGCGTCGGCAGTCGAATTGTGGTATGATGTTCATGGTTGTGTGAGTCTTAGTGGTCTTAGTTTGAGACTGGGCCGTTTAATCCGTACTCTGCTATTAGCCTGTCCATCATCTCTTCGCGGCGACCATCATTAAAGGCGAGCTGAGTTGCGCCGCGCATGATTACCTCCTCGGTGAAACCCTGTGAGCCTAGGATCTTCTCGAACAGTTTGAACCATGCATGAACTGAACAGTCAGTCATGTTAGTTTGGATTTCGTATGTTGTTTCATTCATGTCATCGAGTTCGTTGCCTCCTGTGTCTGTGATCTTGATGTTGACCAGAGTGTTGTAACTTTGCATGAGTCTGTGTGTGTTAGTTAGCGGTGACATATTTAGCGCCAGTGCCATGAGCCTCGACGAAGATGTCAAGTTTGGCACCGTCACATAGCGAGCATGTTGCACACTGTGCTTTGGAATCATTCACCGTGGCCGGGCAAAGTTTACCAGAATAAGCTGGCGAACCTTTAGGAACCACGGCGAATGTCTTCCAGCCATGTGCACTTGCATCTAAATAATCTGCGAATGAATAACAAGATGCCTGAAAGATTCCCTTGCACCATTGCGCCCAAGGTTGACGCCATTGATGAGTGTAACCTGTATGGCCTGCAGCATGTTCGTTAATGGTTGCAAATAGTGTCGGTGAGATTAGTGCAGGATCACCATAAGCGCCCCACCTAATCTTGCGACCGTGTAACATCTTAGGCGTCAAGTCTGACAGTTTGCCATAACTGCCACGCTTGTATGCTTTCCAGATACTGTTAGGCGCCTGGCCAACGTTAACCTAACAGCTGCGAGTGCCGTCAGCTTGTTTGCGATGCGGACAATCGCCACAGATAGTTATATCATCACCCATGGCAACTGCGGCCACAGGATTAACATCGTCGCGCAAGATCCACACTTGAATCATGTCACCAGTTTTACGATTGCTGGTGCTCATTGTCATGATGACGACGAAAGGATTGCCGTCGATTGGTGACACTCCACGCTGGAGAATGTAGCCGTTGTGTTTGTGCATGATGATGTTGATGTTAGTTAAGGGTCGCAAGTGAGACTTAAACTAAGACTCGCGCCAGGCTTTAGTCGGTCGCCGTGACACATAATAGTGGGCAGCATAGTCAGCCATGGCATACTCTCTAACTAAAGAGTTAGCTTCCTGCCACGTTTGACATTCTTCGATTGTTTCGACGCCACGGTGGTTGACAGTGCGCCGGTTGATGTAGACAGTCATGGTCAGTCAATGGAGTTACGTTGTGCAGCAGTTAGTGAGGGATGATCCTCACTTTCTAGATGATTAACAAAGTCAAGAAGTTGACCTTCGACTTCGTCTAATAAAGCCAAGATTCTGGCAGGAGCATCAAGATGTTTAAGATCACAGGCAGCATCGGAGATGGATTGTGCTGCCTCGCAGACAGAATTAAAGCGATCGAGGTTCATGATTAAAATTGTGTGCTTTTCATAATTTCATCAGCAAGATCACTACCTACAACTCCTGCAATAAACTCAGAAGTTGCATCGTCATCTTCATCTTCAGCAATCCAGATGTCTTGAATTAACATTTCAATGTCAGTGTCATTTTGTCCTGGATTTTTATCAAAAGATGAATACATCATTTGAACAGCATAAGAAATAAGATCATCTAAGTCCATGTTGTCAATAACACGATAACAATGTGCTTGACAGAGATTGCTGATTTGTTCAGAGGTGAGGTTCATGAGATTAGAACGTGATGGTTTGCTTGTTGTCGGAGAAAGTCTTAAGACGTAGATACTCAAGCTGTTTGAGATCATCTTTAGCCCAATCACCGCCAGGATAATCTGGAGTTTCGTTAATCAGTTGCAGAAGATCCTGTTCGTAGGAGCGGATCATGCGACGCATGAAGTCACGTTGTGCGTTGTAGTTTGTGATGGCCATGTTGATAATGTTGATGTTGATATTGTGTGATCGGCGCCCCGCGTTAGCGGGACACCTACACATTCAGTCAGTAAGCTCTATTCACAAAGTCAGAATGAAGTTCTTCAGCGATCCACTCTGCTGCAAGATCTCGCGTCGGTTTGTTGAACAAACTGTTCCAGGAATCAGTAAGTGAACCACAACAAGTGTGGTAATCTTTTGCCGCAGGTGTGCATAAGTAGCGCGAGATGTAACCTATGGCGCGATCGTGTGAGTACGTTCCTTTCTTGTAGAACTTAAGCAGCGTGGTTACGACTGCATTCCAGTGCGTGCCACTGAAGTTACGAGCATAAAGTTCAAGCTCGCGGGCAGCTGTTTCGTCGATGATGTTGCGGGCCATGATGTTAGTTTGATTGTGTTGATGTTGGTCAGAAGATGTCACCGTACTCGAATTCGAAACCCTCGGGAACTTCCCAAAGGTCTCCATTCTGATACAAAGTCCACTCGACTTTGTTGTCATCAATCCAGTGAGCTTCACACTCTATGGTTGACCATGCGTCCCAATAACGTTCATGATCTGGGCCAGCTTGACAGATGCGCACATCTTCCATAGAGATGTGCATCTCATCTGCAATAGATTGGTCGATATTGTTGCAATAAAGCTGCGGAATGTAGATTCCGTTAGTGTCAAGAAGAGCGAGAACAGGTTTAGTCATAATCAGAAAGGAGTGACGTTTGTGTGGACTGCGAGTTGAGATTGACCAGCCTTGAGTGTTACTGGTTGGCCGATAGTCTTATGGCAGATGTTGACATCGCCACTAATCCAACACTCGACAGGTTGAATGCGTCGAGTTGAGATCTTCTTGTAAGAAACGTTGGCAGGATAAAGTAACTCACCCTGCACAAACTCACCGTGAAAGTTAGTGAAACCTGGGACGCGAACGTCATCAGTGAACCTAAATAGCTCACCGTTCTTGAGATGCTTGAGACGCAGTTGCTGCGTGTGGTGATAACTTGCAGTCATGGCTAGATTTTGATGGGATTGTGTTAACTAATCAGGAGAAGTAAGTAGCTACAATTACTGACTCATTGTCATCTACTAAGCGTACAAGGATGCCGCTAAAGTAAGAATCTGAAGAGTAACCGTGCCACTCTTTAAGTTCACTTGGCGCCAATGACGTCAAGTTCATGAACTCAGAAAGGTGATAAAAGTTATCACGATACTTGAAAAAACTGTATGAAGACTCCAGTTCTTCAGTGTCCATCCAGTCAAAGTGTTCTCGAACTTTGACCTGATCAGCTGGGCTAAAGTCATGGATTGACTTAAGCTCACGTGGTTGATTGTTGGTCTTGATTGTCAATGCAGTCATGAAAGCTCACCTGTTAGAGTACAAATTGAGGGAAAGATTACCCTCAGGGTGACAACTTGACGAGCAAGAATGTCACCGGGAGAGAATCAGTCAATGATCATAGATGATCATCATTAAATGCACACTAAGTGCAAGATCTTCAGTTGTAGGTTATGTCTGGCCCCACCCCTAACCTAAGCCAGGAAATAAGAGCCAAACATAAAACAACGCACACAGGGCACAAAGATTCACAATCGACACGCAAAGTTACACATTATTGGCGCTATCTTGCACCTAGTTAAGTTTGCTGCGGTCGGAGAATCCATGCGAGCCGCGTGGTTGATGACCGTAGTGTGAGCCACTACTAGGTCGAGAATCAGGGCTACTTATCATGATTAGGTTTGTGAAACTTAGCTAAACCATTTAGCTAGGTCGCACAATTAGGTAAAAGACCTGTACCTGTTGCATTCTTAATGCACGGCTTTGATCACACTTTGGGCGCTGGAAGCGCAGCGCCGCCCTGCTGATAGGAATAGATGACGCTGCAAACGCAAGGCCGGCCGCACCGATTAAAGAAAGCGAAGACTATCTGTCACCTAGCTTGCGCTTTCTACCCTTACTCTCTCGTGATTCCGATTAGAGATTCTGTGCATCTTTTGGGTTACCTTGGCACAACATGCCTACCTCACCCATATCATTCACAGAACCTGCCTACTGTAATTCGGCTGGATTGTCCGAGAAAGTTACATCTCAGTTATTACAGATTCTGAGGGAAACTGTTAAGAATCGGCGGCAGAATTTGCCACAATTGCAGAGACTGAGCCTGTCAGTGTGCGCCGATAAGTTACAGCGATTCCAGAATCTTAAATTGTCAAGGTTCCTCCCCAAGAAAGATCACACTTAGCCTGCCCGTTTTCTGCCCGTACCTGACCCTTACGTTCCTACCTTTCGACACACTGTGCCTACCATCGGAACAGGCCGGCCGTGGCGAGCTGTGCCACAGACTAAGTCTTCAGCTTTCTAGGTGCGGGATCACGCTAGGTGATCCATACCCGGAATCCTACAACATGGACGGCAGCAGATCGAGACGTTGCGGTGACGGTTTGGCGACTGGCACAGAGCGGGAGCTCATAGGCTCGCATGGCTCAGGCAAGTCAGACCATCAGCCGCGACCTGTGGCCGCTGCCGGTAGCTGTTGGATTGTCTAGGTTCTCGACCGGTGTTCCGATCGATGTGCAAAGCATGGCCCGAACCGGCGCCAGAGTCAATTAAGGTTAGGTTAAGGTCTGGTTAAGTTTAGGTTAAGGTGTTCTGGGTCTGCTGGGTAGTGGAACCGCGCACACGCCCACGCGCCCGCGAATGTAACGCGCACACGCACGCACACGCACGCACACGCGCGCACATACACGCGCATGCACACGCACACACACGCACACGCGAGGTTTGTAACACATAGTGGGGCGCAATGTATCAAGAACCTGCCCGCAATCGGCCCTTTTTTTTAATATTTAGCTTTGTACGACGGTGTGGGCGAAGACCCTTTTGCTATCTTCCAGGTAAATTGAGGTCCGAGCTTTTCGGTATACAGTTATTCTAAGTGCTTGTAGCTTTTAAAATTTACTATTTTCCAGATTACGTCTGAAGTTGTATTAAATGATTTAGCTATATCTATTTGTTTTTTCTTATCTATAATGTATAATTTTCGAATTTCAAAAATTTGCTGGTCAGAAAAAATTCGTTTATTATCTTTTTGGTTTAGTACGGTGTCATCCATGTTGTCTTGGTGAGTGCCGAAGTATAAATTTTCTACACAGTTGTTTAATTTGTTATCATCAATGTGATTTACTTGTTTTCCTTCGGGAAGCGGACCCATAAAAGCTAAGGAAACGAGCGCGTGGATTTTGTAAGTGCTTCTTCTCGGGAGCTTGCAGAGGTTGACTGTTGGGTAACCTTGACTGTTGAGGCATGTTTTAAGAATTTTTCCTTTACAGATGTAGCTTTTTTTGTTTTTAGGTTTAATTTCTCTATCTATACTTTTAACTCTTCCCTTGTTGCTCACTTCGTAGTTTCCCCATCCCGGAATGGGTTTCCAAATTTCTTCCACGCGGGTCGAACGACTGGTAGTAGTATACTGACTGCGCGGGGGTTTAGCTCTCTGGAGAAAGCAGCGTTCTCATAAAGCGCGAAAGGTGGGTTCGATCCCCACAACCCCCATTTAAAAAATTTCTGGGCATGAAAAAGAGCCTCAAAAGTTTTGAGACGCTGACTATGTGCGCTAGATCACTAAAAAACGCCCCGTGGCTGGGTATTTTTACTGTGTTCGCACTAGGGACATGCCTAATTTCACTTTTTTCACCCTTGCCACGACGATTTTCTTTTCTGGCGTTAGTTTTTGGCTACTTGCGCCCATACTTGGCTCTTTTTAGCTGTTTGTTTTGTAATAAAATAGGAGTAATAGCGTAAAATTTGTGTCTAGCTCCTTTGTGTCTGGCGATTTAGGTTTTTTTGGTGATTTAGCTAGAGACTGGCGTAAGCGGTTAGAGGAAGTTGAACCTTTTCAGGCTGGTATACCTGAAGAGGGTTTGGATATTGAAGGTGCTGCAGATGTAGCTCAAAAATATGAAAATCTAAAAAACGCTCCTTATAAATTATCTGGATCTGCTAATAGAGAGTTGCGTGAAGCTTATTTTCCTTACAGAGATCGTGTAGCTGCTGACTTAGCCTCACGTGGTTTTCCCGATATTCAAAGTGGTCTTGATCGTTTTGTAGCGGAAACTGGTGTAGCACCTTTGACGGGTAAAGGTACTCCAATGTTTGATTATCCCGATGCTTTACATGAATTACTTTCTCATCAAAGACCTTATGACTTAGGTATGGCTCCTGATTATCGTGATTTTTTTGCAGGTTACGATCCTGAAGGTAATCCAGTACTTATCAAATCAAACGCAATCACGCCTATGAACGAGGATTTAGCTACAGATCTAGATATTCGTAGAAATAAACTTCTTCGCGGAAAAGATGTAAATTCGATTAAACCTGGGAATGCGTTTCGGGGAGGTAGTGTAGATCTACTTAGCTCATATTTAAACGATAGGTCAAGATTAGATGATGCAAGTCGCAGGTTGTTGGGTGCCCGTCTTGAGCTTCATTACCCTTTTGGAGATCGTAGTATTACAGAAAATATAGGACCTTCTGATGTTGAAGTAATAGAAGATTTAAAAAGAGCTGATCAATTGCTTAACGAAAAATATACACTTCCCATGGGCCAACGCTTGCGTGGTTTAATCTCTACGCAGTTTCCTGGAGTTCAAACTCAAACAAAGGGTGCACGTAATGTAGATGATTTTCTATATGTTGTAGGCGATTTAGCAAACCCAGAAAGTGCATCTAAATATTTTTACGGAACATTTGCTCCTGGTGTTACTCCTGATACGTTAACCCGCATTGCAGGCGACATTCGTCGTACACCCTCTTCACTTTTGCCTGGCGCTGCAGATTTGATTCCAAGTCCTGCAGCTGTACGAGCGGGATTCCAACAAGGACCTGTTGAGATGGGTCAGCAAATGGCTAGAGACTTTGCGGCTGGTTTGCCAGCAGCTGCTGTGGCCGCCCCTATTTTGGCTAGTCCTGCTGTTGCTCCTCTTGCTCCTGGTATCGGTGCTGGTTTAGTTGGTAAAGCTGCAACTGAAGCTTTGAACGAAGCTGTTCGTCAACAGACCGGAGAGGGTATAGTTCCTAAAATTAGGCAAGCAATAGGAACTAGACCACGCACGGGTGTTGCTTCACCTCAACCTCAACGGTCTAGTTCAGATTACAAACCCGCTCAAATAACAAAAGCCACGCCGCAAGCTGTGGCAAATCTTGAGAAGCAACGAACTCAAAACGAGTTTCAGCGACGCATGCAGCTTGCTCGTGAGAGGTTTAATCCGGGTAAAGGTGAGTTTGGTTTAAGTGAGATGTTATTTGGACGGTAAACATGAATAAACCAATTAAAAGTTGTTATTACGTTAAAATCATTAAAGGTACCTCTTCTGCAATATGAATAGCTTTGTAACTGGTCCTGAATTTTTAGAAATTTATATTCAACAGAATCCTGATATTTCTCAGTTGGCTCCTCGCATGGTTCGAAACGTTTATACAGGGTACGAAGGAAAGCCTTACGTAATTACACCTGAGGATAAACTTAAGATGATGATGGACTATCGCGATGCTTTAGATCACGATAGTCAGACACTTAGAGGTGTGTTTGGACCTCTTCAGGCTCCCTGATTATTGTTCGATCGTTGATATAGAATAGTTTTAAGGGTACTTGAAAAAATGTCTTTTGCCGAAGTAAAGCCAAATCCCTATTTAGATAAATTTTACAAAGGTTTAGATGAGCTTGCCTTTGGCAAAGACTTTATGCCTACTGGCTTGACTTCAAGGCCGAACATGTCTTACGAAGAGTGCCAAGCTAGTCGAGACCCTAGGGTTTTGAACATGGGCGATCCTTGCAGTGGGTTGCCTCACTCTTCTTTTTCCGATGTGCAAATCGAGGCTTATAATATTCCAGCTGTTGATCCTGGTTCATTTTTGTCTGCCTTTATGGGATCAATGCAAGGTCCGATGATGGCCGGATCTCCTTCTCCTAATTATTCGGGGATAGAAAAAACAGCTAACGATGCTCTGTTCCGTTACGGAATGGATCAGACCCCTCGTGGCGCCACGCTTCGAAAGAATATTGAAGAGCTGCGTAAACGTTATAACTTGTACGGACAGCCTCGCGGTATTTGAGCATGACTGACGTTGGTCAAGCAATCTTAGTTTTTTCTGTCGGGTACTTTATAACCTGTTGTTTAATTTTGTGGTTAGCCTCAAAAATTTTGCCGTAGAATTAGAGAACTGAGATTTTGAGTGTTATGAAACCACGCATGGCTGGCCAACGGATGGAAGAGCGTGCCGATGAGCGGAAGCGTAAGCAAAACATGGGTATGGGAATGGCTCAGCAGATGCAGAACATGGGTATGGGCCAGCAGGTGCAAGGTGTGAATATGGGCCAGCGTGGTGGGATGATGCAGCAGGCCATGGTGCCAGAATCACAGAAGATTGCAATTCAGTCGGGTGCAAACTTGATGCAAGGTGTGCCGAAGATCGGCGGCTGAGCTTTAAAAGGTAGAAAATAAACCAAAACGTATAACTAAAACAAAACTAAACAAAGCAAGGGCTACGTAGAAGGCGGTCATGGTCTTAACGTGAGACTTAATGGGACTGGGGTGAGAAAATAAAACCGCCGAATAGGCAAGCTATTGGGATGAGACTCTGTGGGAGAGCCGGTCCCCGGTAAACCGGGGGCGCCCCTCATGTAATTATACTGTGAGTATAATGCTCACATCTTGACAACAAGCTGCCAGCCAGTAAAAATAGCTGATTCAGCAGACGCAAAAGCGTTCAAAGCGTTATCCACACCTCGTTTTACGTCTGGATGGCCATAATCGTCAAAGATAACAAGCCCCCCTTGCTTAACCATGGGCACGTAAAGCACAGTATCCCGAGCTACAGAGGTTGAGTCGTGGGCACCATCGATATAAAGGACGTCAATCCAGGGTTCTGCATCGTGTCGAAGGCACAATTCGGAGTAAATAAACTGCGAAAAGCCCTTTAGTACTTCGATTTTGGCTGCGTTTTTAGATTTTGCGATGTTTCCTCGGGCTATTAGCTCAAGATTTGCAAGTTCTGGATATTTTTCGGGTTCTGCATGATGTTCTTCGCTTCCTGTAAAGGGATCGATTGAGATTAGGCGAGAATCGGGGTGATCAAGGTAAAAATCAGACCAAAAACAAGTCGAAGCACCCTCATAAACGCCAATTTCGACAATTTGTCGGCATTCTTCCGGTTTTAATGCTAATTTTTGACCTTCTGGGTGCGTGTTCAGCACCATGTCGGTATTTAAAAGAGCGTCGTACCAGCCTTGGTTGAATTTGTAGTGCTCTGCAAGCTTCTTTTTTCCTTCTACGGTGACGACGGGAGCCGTTTCGTCCTTGAACTGGCTCATCAGCTCTTTGAATTTGCTGGTCATTGGTCTGTAGGGTTTCCAGTATACTAGCAGTCCCTTTTTTGGTTGCACGAAAGCTGTGTGCGGTGTATACTGATCATGTCGCTAGACAACCCACATGACTACTCAAACCAAAATCGACATCAAAGCCAACACTCGTGATTTCATTGGCGTTGCAGCTGCTTGGCAGAGTTGGAAAATCCTTGATGTTATTTTTAAAAACATATGGAAAGCTGTGCTCATTGTGCTTTTGCTGATGGCAGGATCGAAGCTCGTGACTGTTGTTTCCGAGATGCAGGCCAAAGACGCACGCGAGTGGGAGAAGTTTGATCAACTTTATGATTACTGCACTCGAACTCAAATGGTTCAGTACGGCAGGTACAACCGGGATAAGTGCCTTCGGTATGCAAACGGGTTTGTCCGCAAGTATGCGATGTGAGCAAGTCCTAACTAACTCCTAATTTTAACCAAATTAGGAGTTGCGTAGCCCTCTTGGTGCGTGCATAATGCGTAGGTCGCCATGACCTTGCATGTACCGCCAAGAGGTTTTTTTCACTTGTCCTCAGTGCCACACAGCGTTTAGTCTCAAAGGACCCAAGCTCAAGGACTGGGTCAAGCGCAAGAAAAAGAAAAAGTCCGTTGTGGGACCGTTCTGTGATTACAAGTGCTCTGGCAAGTGGAATGCCAAGAACGCAAGCAAAGCTCGAAAGCTCGCCAAGAGCTCGAAAGGGTAGTATGCTGACACCCAAGCCCGAGTGACCCAGCGGAATGAGGTTCTCGACTTAAAATCGAGCAGTCGCGGGTTCGAATCCCGCCTCGGGCATTATTTCTTTTTCACATGGCAGCTCAAATCAAACCACACACACCTGAACAGATTCGCGGACTCAAGCCTTTTGCAAATAAGTCTGAGTGTCCCGAGTGCAAACAGAACTCATTTTCTGTTCTTGAATCACGCAAAGTTTCTAAGGGACGTAGGCGTCGCTTTTCTTGTGAAGTTTGCGGGTTCAGAGAAACTCGTTATGAAATTAGCGGAGATGATTACGAAAGATTTTTAGAGCTAGAAAGAGCTTTTAAGGCTTTTGAAAAAGTCATGAATTCCTCTGTGGTAGAAGATGTAGAGGAGGAGACTAAAAGTATTCCATGTTTAGAGTGTTTTTTCTTTGATTCGTCAGGTTGCTCTTTTGATATTCCAGAAGCAAATACCCCTGATGCTTTTGGCTGTAACAATTTCAAAAAAGCAGTGTTAGTATAGTGGCATCTACTCTTATCACATGAGCTCGATCCCAGTTCTCGGTACTGCGATTGTAAATACTCCTTATTGGCTACATCGCTTATTTATGAGCATTGATTATCCTGTAGATAATTTTGTCGTATTTAACAACAACGGAAGAGGTCAGATTACACACGAAGTAAATCTGGTTAAAGAGATACCGAATAGTTTTGTTAAAAAAGTACATGTTTGCCACTTGCCTGCAAACGTTGGGTGTTCGGGAGCATGGAATCTTATTATCAAATGCTTCATGAAATCCCCGTGGTGGCTTATTTCTAATCATGATGTTATGTATGAGCCTGGATTTTTAAAGGAAATGTGTGATGTTATGCAGGACGAAGAAGTAGGTACGGCCCACGGTTCAGGTGGCGGTTGGGATGTTTTTGCTTTAAGAGATTGGATGGTTCAGAAGTATGGCTTATTTGATGAGAACTTATATCCTGGTTACTGTGAAGACTTAGATTATGGAATGCGTTTTATTCATGATAAAGATGTAAAACGTGTTTTAAGTATGCAGCATGGTTACTACCACGGAACTAACAAAAATGATTACTCTGATGGCAGCCAAACTTGGCGTTCTGAGCCTTCTATAGCTAATGGTATTCACTTAGCTCATGAACTGAATAAAAGGTACTTACATATGAAGTGGGGCGAAGCTTGGCAAGCACATGTTGAAGGCGAGACTTATAAGACTCCTTTTGGTGTCAGCGAATTACCTGTTGACTTTACGACTTATGACTTAGGCTTTGTCCGTCGCAAGAATCTGGGGTTTTGAGGATGACTAAAGTTCGTCACGCTATCGAGAGCGTTTGTCTGTCTATTGACGATGATGAAGCTACTCAGTCTTTTTCAGACTGGGATATGTTGTTTCGAGCACTTTCTCTGGCTTCACGTCAGACGATAAAAAGCCCAAACCCTTATGCTGACTGTTTTCCTGGCGATCATTACAGACTTCTTTCGGGCTTGATGCTAGAGCTTAGGCCCCAGGTCATCGTTGATATTGGCACTCATTTTGGCACGGGGACTCGTGTGTTTCTAGATTATGCGCCGGGTGCACAGGTCCACACCTTTGATATCACACCGTGGGACAAACTCGATGCGACGTACCTTACTCACAAAGACTTTGTAGAGCATGGAGGTTTTCTGACGCAGTACATCGCTGACTTAAGCGATCCGAATGTGTTTGAATCTTTTGAAGAAATTTTAGATAGCGCTGATTTCATAATGTGCGACGGCCCTAAAGATGGCAGATTCGAAAATAAGTTTTATACTTTATTATCTACTCTTAACTTTTCTGAAAAACCTCGTTGGCTTTTCTTAGACGATATTCGTTTTATGACGGAGATCGCTAATTGGAGGGCTGTAAAAAACCCTAAAATTGATCTGACCTCGTTTGGTCACTACAGTGGATCAGGTTTAGTCAATATTTCAGAAGGGTTTGAGTTCGACTATTGAGGAAGATGCCTTTTTACTCATCGCACACTAAAAGCGGTAAGCTTTTTAACAACTTAAAAAATTTGCTAGAGAGTAAAAAGCTATCTTCTTTTGGTCTCAGTAAAATTGCTGATCTTTCGCCCACTACGACGCGAAAAATTTATTCTGATCCTGGTTATATCCCATCTCCTGACGTTTTAGAAAAGATTTGTTTGTCACTAAGCTGTAAGCCTGGCGACGTCTTAGATATTCAGAGTACAATGGAATCATCGGTTGCTGTAGGTTCTGGTGTTTTCTCCTTCTGATTATGAGCTAGCTGCACGGGTTTTGGGGCTTCCGGTTCCTCGGACCCAAGCTGAAATGGCTGCAGCTACTCCGATGACAGCTCGTGTTGTTCGGGATTTTGCGCGTGGTTTACCTCCCGTGCCTGGTCAAGATGCGGATGGAATGTATACCGGTGCCACACGTTCCTTGAACGCTATGCCGGACTGCACTCAGCCGATGGAGAAAGCTCGACTGGCTTCTCGACTCCGGACTGAGGTCGAAGATCCTTATATGGACGAGTACTTGATTCAGCTGCTTACTGTTCTGCAGCAGAATCCTGAGATGGTCGATATGTTTTTGGCTGTGCTTGAGAAACTAGATGTGCAGCAAGATGAGCATATGGATCGTTTGTCTGCGCAGCGTCCTGCAGAGTATGACACTCCTAATTTAGGTGCGAATTACTCGATGCTTAACGCACCGTCATCCAACGGTATCGCTCCTTCTGAAGCTTACTTTCCTTTGAGCTAAGATGAACGTTCGAGAGCAACAACTTCAAGAACGTGACGTAAGGAAGCTTTCTGCTCCCACAAATCCTGTTGAGTTTTTAAATCGTTACGTTACTTCTAACTTTCCTCAAACAGCTTCACTTCCTTCTGAAGATCAGAAGCTTGGGTTTAATTCTGTTAATCCTGAGGATAATACTCTAAAATTAATGAAGAAACCTTTAGGGGGGACTAAGTATGATAATCCCGGAGGTTTTTAATGGCTAGGTATAGTTACGTTAACTTACCTGATATCGGCCTAACTGCTTCTCGTATCTTCCCCTCTTCTCCTGCAAGTTCCATGCCTGTTCCTGCTGCCGCTGCTGGTGTTGCTTCTGCTGGTGCCAAAGGGCTTGGCGGAGCAGTTGTTGCCGAGTTGATTGCAAACGCAATTGCAGGGCTTGTTGGTAAAGCTGGGGATGTAGCTTCTCAGGCTGCTGGTGCTCCAGGTGCACTGGCTCCAATGCCCGTGGTCAGTGGAGATAAATCCAAGTATATGCTCACTCTTGAAGATGAGCGAGCTATTCGACAGTACGTTGATCAAGAAAACTATCGTCGCGGTCTTTTAAATATGATGCCGGGTGGTCAGGACCTCCCACTTCTTAACGCAGACGATATTATTCAAAATCGTGAAGCTCAACTTCGAGTTTCTGCCTCACAAGCAGGTGAGCGCGAACGTGCTTTAGAGAACATTAGGCAGCAAGGTGCTATTCAAAGTCAACTTGCTGGGCAGCTTGGAACTTCTGTTTCATCTGCAAACAAAGTTCTTGAGCAAGCTATTTCTCAAGTCCTTGGTCGTCCGGGTGCGGAAGTTCAAGGTACTCTTACTGAAATCGGGAGGGCGGTCTGATGCCTTGGACACCACGCGGTTGGGTAGACGAAACAGGTAGGCCCTGGCAGGATCCTACGCAAGATCCTTCTTTGCGCTTTCCTATGCCTTCTGCCCCTGTAGCTCCTGTTGCTCCTGTTGCTCCTGCAGTTCCTGATATGCCCACGGGTGAGATTATCGATCGTTCTCCTATGGGAGCAGATGGTGCTGGTGCCTTTGTTCCTGCCAGCAGCATGTCTGATGTTCCAGGAGCTGGCGGCGGAGATCCTTTAGTTGATTTACTTCGTGATCTCTACAAGCAAAAAGCTGCTTCCGAAGGACGGCTTCTGGATCCCGAATATCAACGTGGTTTAAGTGATATTCAAGTAGAGGCATATCGGCGTATGGCCGATGTTGCTCAACAAGCGGCAATGGAGAAGTCTCGCGAACGTTCACGTCGTGAGATCGAACTGCAGAACATGAAGTCTTGGGAAGCGATTACTCGTTCACAGATCGAAAAAGAAGCTCGTCTTGCTGAGTCTCTTGCTCGTACTGCTTACATCGCTAGTACTCCGAATGCTAACGTCCTTAGCGCACTGGCACCCGTAGCCCAGCAGTCAATGGCTGCCTATAAGCAACCACAGTCAGTTTTTCCTAGTTAATTATGGCTTTACCTGCACTTCTGGGAGGAATAGGCGCGGCGGCTGGTGGTATCGGTAGCCTAATCGGCGCATTTGGCGGCGGCGGCGGTGGAGGCGGTTCATCTAGTGCTGAAGCAGATTTTTATGCTCAGTTTGGCTCCCAGGCAGCTGCAGCTAACAATCCCCTTACTGCTGCAATGCAGCAACTTACCGTCCTTCAGGGTGGTCTAGGGGGTGCTTTAGGACAGCAGGGAACAACACTTGCTTCGTCACAGCTTTCTGTATTAGCTGAAGCTCTTAATCAAGCTAAAGCTAAAACTAATACACAAGCTTCTGAAGTTGCACGTTTATTTACCACTGGTGCTGGTCTACAGCAATCTCTTGGTCAGGCTCGTATTGGCGTTGAGACTCTTGGTCCTCAGTTTCAAGCTCAAGCCGCACAAGCTGCTTATCAAGGAGAAAATGAGCTAGCAAAAGGCTTAGCAAGCACAAATATGGGCTTGAAAGCAGCGCAAGAGATGGCAAAATCCGCAGTTGCGCAAGACCAAGCCTCTACAATTGGTGACGTTTTTCAAACTCGCGCAAGTACTCAAGGAAGTTTGGCTTTAGGAGCTCAACAGCTTGAGAGTGCTCTTAAACTGCAGCAAGCCAAAACTTTGAGTGATCTGACTTCTATGCGGGGTCAAACTCAGGCTCAACTCGCTCTCAAGCGTTTTGGTGCTGGACAAGCTCTTGCTGGAACTCGATTCTTCGCATGATTCAATCAAAAATTGGTGACTCAACCACGGTTGCATCGTGGCTCAACTCGCTCGATAAAACGCAAAAAGACGCTTTTATCCACTATTGCAAAAACAGCGTCAGTGATATTGAAGCTTATCTGTACGCTAGGTTTTTAAAACCTAGCTACGAGGGATCTATCTCTGATCTGACTGCGTACGTTCAGGAAAAGTTCCCTAAAGAAGATCTTCGTAAAGTTTTGTTGATCGAGATTGACTCGCTCAAGATTGATATTGATAATGTACGGCAAATGACCGTACAAGGGATGCTCGATCATGCTACGGCAGCTACGAAGATCTCCGTTCTTCAGAAGGAACTCCGCTCCCATATACAAGCTGTACGTCAGCTTACTGATGGCGTTGATCGCCGTGGTCTGCTTCTAGCTGGTGCTGACCGCTGCTTGCGCGAGCTGATCAATAGCTTTGAGGACACACCAACGATGCTTTCTTTGTTAGAAGAAGCATCGCTGGTTGTCTGGGGTACTATTGAACGCGAAGAAAAGAACTAGACAGCGTCCATAAGCGACAAAATATTGGCCATATCGCAACGAAAGATTCCCATAAAAGAATCGTTTACACCTAACGACATTACAAGTTCATAATTTTCCTCAAAACAACCAAACGGCAAGATGCATGCGGGTTGTTTGGAGACAAGGTTTCCGACGGCGTCTGTCCAAGTGATTAGCTCATCGTTTGTAGAACCAGAAAACATTGGTTCTTTCATCATCCGAGTAATCCGAGTCAGATTTTTATCTAAACAGTAAGCTCCAAGGTGATACATCAGATAGGGGCGTTCATTAAAATCTTCTATTGCCATGTGCTTCCAGTGGAAGAACACAAGCCACTCATCTCCAATATCGATCGGAGCTGTGGAATTAAACGTAGGACAACCGCCAGTTACTGCTTTAAGGCAATCACTGTTGATGCGAATATCTTTTTCGCCTGGGGTTTTGATCGTTACTGGAACAGTTGCATACAGCAAACGTAACTTGTCTTTGTCGCTAAAGAAGCACCAGTTTTTTTCTGCCTTCCCGTCCACGTGGTTCTGACCGACGGGAGGGTACAGAGCATCGACGAGCTCCCCAAACTCATTAATATTTCCTACACATACTTTCGGAGACTTAACCATTACAG
>Ga0098073_1000310_pt1 | contig 18132 bp, 9 predicted proteins | sample 31_taG_FD_75060 | JGI IMG/M metagenome (GOLD analysis project Ga0098073, IMG submission 75060) | Marine viral communities from the Gulf of Mexico - 31_GoM_OMZ_CsCl metaG | ecosystem: Environmental > Aquatic > Marine > Oceanic | place: Gulf of Mexico | collected 2015-07-12
CTACAGAAGAAACTAGTAAGATGCTTAAAAGTGGTTCGGCAGAGTATGGAATAGATCCAAACTTTGTTACTGATTTAATTGAAAAGTTAGAGCTTAGATTGGAAATAGAAACTTCTGCAGATATGGAAATGCAGAAAGGTTATCCTTTAAATCGATTGGATTCTGTATTTAGTGAGTTTGCTTATAATGTAAAACGTGCAAACAATACATATGAACCAAAAACATCTCGTAATTTAACTGGATACTTAAATAATCTTGCTGACTTTGCTGCTTCATACAATGATGAATATGTAACGTATATGTCTTGGACTCCGGGTGGAGAAAGACAATCTGAGAAAACATTTCATTCATCAATTACTGTTCAGTTGTTATATCTAAATGATGCAGAGCATATTGATGATATTGTAAAGCATACTCCTGGTATGGAACATTTGGATTATAAACGTAATCCCATCCTTGCCGCCAATAAAGGTTTTGTTCAAATGTTTAATTTGGATAAGCCGTTGGGCCATCCTGATTATGGTAAAAGAAATGAAAAGATTTCTATAATCTACGAGAACAACGTAGGAACCAAGATTAGTTATAAGAATCAAGAGGTTGGTGTTAAGTCAATTAAGTCAGATGAACGTACTAAGTTTGCTACAGAGTTCTTACACGTTCTTAAAGGTAGACAAGAGATATTAAGAACTGAAGCTAAGTCTTCTTCGTTCAGCCATTTCATTCCTATTATGAAAGATGGTGAAAGAGGTAGACTAAGAAATGCTTTGTACCTGAACGGTAATGAGATTGCTACAATCTTTGAGAATCCAGAGTATGCTAACCTTAAAGGTGCTAGAGGAAGTCTTTTGTTTGATCAGTTTGGTGGATATATTGAAGCTGAACTTATTAGAATGCATCGTATTCAAAGATATGAAGAAGAAGTTCTAAAGAATCTTGCTGAAGACGAAACAGCGGAATTTGATGCTCAAATTCTAAATAGAGGAAAGAAGTTTATCATATTTGATTTGATTCTTAGTTCAACTACGAGAAATGAATTAAAGGAATTAGGTATAACGGAGTCATTCTCACTAAATGAAATGCTTAAAGAAAAGCCTAATCTTAAAGCTAGAATTGAAGTAGAGATTCGTGAGTATTTTGAAATGCGTTCTGATCAGTTAAAGAGAACGTTTGATTCTGAATTGATTCTTGCTGATAATGATATTAATGACTTTAGGTTGGAAGAAGAGGAAGATGAAGATGTTATTAGAACAAGAATGTATAATACTGCTGTGGTAAATAGCTTCTTGCAGTATTTAAGTTTTCAGTCTATCTTCTTAGGAGATCCTGTTAATTATGATATAGCAGGAGAAAACTTTCATAAGCGTATTGCCGGAGCAACATCTACAGGTACTATAATTGTCGATGATGAAGCTTGGCATGATTTTGTAAACTCGGATAACTTTGAAAAGGACGGGTTTGCTAAAAAGCATTTTGAGAATTTAACTGCTGAACAAAAGAGTAGGTTGGAGTCTTTAGGAATGAGTACTACGTTTAAGACTAGACCTTATCGTGGTTACTTGCGTACAGCTGCAATAGCTGAAGCAGAATCAACTTCTCATCTTTTACCACATTATGCAGATGTTATCGGTGTTACTAATACCAAAGCATATAAAGATATGGAAGAAGCCGATGGTTCTGCATGGATCACATTTGATAGATATAGACTTCTGGCTAGAGCATCTGATGAATGGTCTTCAGGTCAAGAGGAATTGTATCAAAAGATGTTGGCCGGAGAAAAGATTAACTGGTTAAAACATAAGAATACATTCCCTATTAGAAAGTATCAGTACTATGGACCTGCATTTAATAGTTCATTAGAAAAGGCTGGTTTATCTAATATGGAGTTTCATAAGTTCTCTGTAGTACCACTTATTCCAAATGCAATTGAAGAAACAAGGTTGCGTACATTACATGAACGTATGATGGAGGAAGGCCTTGATTATGTAATGATGGATTCTGCATCCAAATTAGGTGTTATTCAAAAAGTAGATAAGGAAGGTAACGCTATTCCAAATACTGTATATAAAGTAACATCAGAGGAAAAAGATGGTAAGTATTCCACTACTCGTGAATTTACAGATGAAGCATTTGTGCAAAACGTAATTCATGTTAAGCATTTGAAAAGCCAGGTTCATATGGCTGAAGGATTTAAAGGTAAGATCACTTTGTTCTCACAAATGCGTAAAATGTCTTACTTAGGAATTTATGATGGTGGTGCACCAGCAGATTTCATGGTAGGAAAAGCTTCAGAAAAAAGAGTTGCTGCTTGGGAGAAATTAAAAGAACAATTTCATAAAGGCAAAAAGTCTTTAGAAGATATTTTGAAGATTACTTATAATGGTAATTGGGCTTTGCGCTATGAGCAGAAGTTAGATCTAATGAAAAAGGTTCTTAAGGATGAATTGATTGAGGAATTAGGACTTGTTGAGCAAAAAGTCAAAGTAGGTAAGAAAACAGAAATTGAATATATAAGTGACAATAAGAAACTTCTTAACTATTTAAGACAAGAGCTTAAGAATAAAGATCTATTGCCAGAAGAAATTGAAGGTATCATTGATCCTTTAACTGGAGAAATGATTGAAGACTTATCTTTATCTCTAAATTCAGGTAAGATTGAGGAAATACTAACGACTCTTATAGATAAAAAATTAAGAGCTATTAAAGTTACCGGTGAAGGATTTGTTCAGCAGACGGGTAGTATGATGGAGAAAGATCCGCAGTTTGTATTAGATCAAGATGTAATTCGTGATTCAGGTACAAATAACCTTGGTACTTATGCAGGACTTGATGAAGATGGAAACTTGGTAGAAACAGGTACTATTGATGATATCAAGCAAGTAAGGTTCATGGATGTGAAGATTGCTATGCAAGGAGGTTTTCAAAATCTATTTTACCTAGAGTACGAGAATGAAGTTATTGCTCAGTACTACGATGTCAAAGATAAAGATGGAAAAGTAACAGGAAGAGAATTTGATTATGATGCATCACTAGCTAAGTTAAATGAAGCTATGCGTAATGATGTATGGTTTGAAGAACACAAACAATTCCTTACTCTTACAGGTCCACGTATTCCTACACAAGCATTTGCATCTTTAGAAGCTGCTTACGTAAGAGAGTTTCTGCCGGGATCTGTTGGTAAAGCAATTGTACTTCCTTCTGAAATTGTAGCTAAAGCTGGTTCTGATTTTGATATTGATAAGTTATTCTTGATGTATCCTAATATTCGCAGATATGGTAAGTCTGTAGAGCTAGTGAGATATAAAAAAGATTCTCGTACTTATGATGAAATGAGTAAGGAGATGGAAAAACTTGACGAAAATTTAGAACCTCTTGTTGATCAATTAAATGCTCTTAAGGAAGAACGTAGAAAGATTTCACAGACGTTTAAAGATATCAAAAACAAACCTGCTCTAAAAGCGGAGGTTGATAAAATTGATGCTAAAATTGAAGAGTTAATTGCAATTAGGAAAGAAAACCAGAAGAATCTTAATACTGTAATGAAACAAGCTTCTGATATCTATAAGCGTAAAGGTAAATACAAGAATATTTCCGATGCGGATCAAAAGCTTAAACATGAAGCTTCTAAAACCTTCAAAGCTGATATTCAGGCAATCGCTGCTGAAATTACAAATCAAATAGATGCTTTATATCAGAAACGTAATAAAATCATCTTAGAAGCATTTGGAGAAAAATTTACTGGAGTAAAAGAAGAAGATACTCCAAAGCTATTTAAAGATGCTGCTTTTGAACAAATTAATGAAAAGATTGATGCAGTTTATGAGCGAATTGAAAGCAATAGAGAACAATATGGCGATGTTCTAAGAGCACAAGATGGTATTGGAACAAAAGGTATTGAAAATGATTTGATTGATTTGTTTACAGAGCGTATTACAGATCCTAATATGATTAAGAGTTTGGTTGAGCCTAACTCTACAGACTTCTTTGATGATATTGCTGAAACAATTGGTAAGAAATTAGAAGCTGAACGTATTTATAAAAAGTTTAATGACGGTACGTTAGAAGGTACACAAGAAACTATTGCTGGTTCTACTACATTTGATTTACAGTTTAACCTTATTAAGCATCAGGAAAATAGTGTTGCGTTAGATTCATTGGGTGTAGCCGCAGTAACATCCGTATATTATGCGATGCTTACAGAATTTGGTGGGTATCTAGAAGGTCTTACAAATGAAGAACAAGATGAATACCAAAAAGCTATAGAAGTTCTAAATAGAAAAGCTTCTGGAGAATCTGTAGGACAAGCACAGGAGCAACAAGCTCGACAGATTACAAACAAGTATAAGAACTATACACTTAAGTTTAATCACAATAGAATCAACATTAAAGATAATGTTTCAGGTAAACTATCTAGTAGAGTAGCTCTTGGTTTGATTAATAACGTTGAGGGTAGAAATATTTCAGACATTATCGGTCAGCTTATTAATGGTTTTGTTGATGTTGCTAAAAAGCCATGGGTATTTAATGTACAAGGAAATATGGAGAATACTCCACAGTTATTGTTTTTAATGATGGCTGGAGTAAAAGTAGATGAAATTGCTAAGTATGTAAACTTGCCATTTATTGTTGAGTATAACAATATCAAAGCACAATTAGCCGGAGCTGTAAGTAACCTAAATAGAACTTATGGAGAGAGTCCGATAAAAAGTGATCAGGATATAGTTAAGGAGGCAAGAGCCAAGATGTTCAAAAAATATCAGAAGCTAGTTACCAAAGGTATGAAACGATCTGTAGGTAGTCGTCAATATACACAAATAGCAGATTTGCTTGGTAATTTATCTGATGAAGTTAAACCTGGTGTATCTAGAATTGATAATTTATTTGAGTTTTCTAATACAGAGGATTTTGAACAGTTCAAAGCTTTTGCTCACTATCTTGAGATAGAAGACATGGCTAAAGACTTTACAAAGTTTACAATGGCCACTAAATATGACACACAAAAAATGTCAAACATTAGTGATGCTGAAGCAAGAGAACACCAGCGTATAAGAAATTTAGATCGTGACAATTCTATTCCTAATAAATGGTATGGTTACTTTGATAATAATGTAAGCGGTGTTTATAACAACGATAGATTTATTATTCAGACTCTTTCAAGATTGTTTGCTTTACGTAACAATCCTATTATTCGATACAAATCAACTAAGATTCAGCGTACAGAAGAAACAATGGACAAAGATATGAGTTCATTAAGAAAGATGTATAAGGATCAATTTATGAACTTCTTGTATCAGAATAGCATCTTTAAGGACAACTATTATAATCGTCACTTCTTTGTAGCTGATTCAACAATTACTAAACCTATTCAAATAGATGAGGCGACTAATACTATTAGGTATAATGCTAATATGATCAATAGGGCTATTAATGAAGCAGATGGTTTATTTGGAGTAGTGAAAAAAACTCTTACTGGAGAATTAGCTAAAATGTATGAGGATGCTATTGATGAGGAATTTGATTACACTATAGCTGGAGAAACAGAAGAAGACTTGGGTGTTGTAATTAACGAAGGAGTATTTCCTACACAACAGCATTATATACGTTATGCATTTGAATTAGAGCGTGTTAAGAAAGAATTTACTCAAATTAGAAAGGAAATTATTGCAGCTAATGAAGGTGCCACACCTCAAGAGATAATGACTCTTTACAAAGAAGCTATTTATGATAAGTACTACTATGTTTCTAGATCCTCTCCTGTTTCTAAGAATATGTTTACTGCAGATTTTGTAGCTAAAGTTTTGGCTCTCTACAGATCGGGTAACAATATTTCAATGTTTAGAAAGAGTATTGGGTATGCTAGTATCTTTAAGAACATTGCGGATAGACACCCGGAGCTTGCAGATAAGTTTGAATTGGTAAGAAACCTACAGCCTAGATACGACGATGCTTTTATGAAAAGCAATTTGGCTCTTATGAATAATAAGGATGCTCAAATGATTCGTATTTACAGAGAAAACTTAATTGAGTTGCAAAATCACCATGATCCAGTAATACGTGACTTCTTTACGAAGTTTGATAACTATGCATTATTGCAGACAGGAATGGAACGTGGTTCAATGTATGACTTAGGTAGAGTTGTAACTAGTCCGAACTTATTTGCTGATATTATCAATGATGGAGTAAATAAGAATAACCGATTCTTAAATGAATTAGAATTGGCATATGAAGCAGCTATTAAAGACGGAATTGAAAATATTGATTTGGTTATTACACAAAAATTTGATGAGGTATTTAATCAAATCGTAAATAGTAAAGAAGTCTTGCGTAGAAACAAAGGTGTCAATTTAATGAAGCCTGGAGTGAGTTCTAGAGTTATTGGTGAGGTAATTGGTGCTAGCGTAGGAACTAACGTTAAGATCTATGATTCATTTACTGGTCAACTATTGAAGTCTAGTTCTAATCCAAATGGATTGGTTATTATCAATAGTGCTGAAGAACTTTATACAGAACGTTCTGTAGCAGATGAAGATGCTCAGTTGGCACTATTAGATCTTAAGCCTGTTACTAGTATTACTCGTTCTAATAAAAAAGAGACATTTCAACAATTAATAGAGAATGAAATGGTTGATGTTGAAGGTTATAGAATTTCAATATCAAATCATTCTAAAATTGAGATGTTTATTTATAAAGATGAGGTTCAAAAAAAATGGAAAGTTGTAGAATCATCTACGGCTCGTGTTTTTCCTTTAGGTTTCTTCGGAGATGGAAAAACTGCAAAATCAGCATTAGAATCTGTTAAAAATGTTATTAACGGCTTCATTGAAAATAAAGCAGAACGTAACATAAAAATTCTTGCTGAAATGGGAATGTTTGCTGAAGAAATTGAAGCTTATCAAGATAACTCTGATATGAAGTTAAACTTAGAGTTACTCGAACAGTATTCTAATGAAGCTAATGTTGGTATTCTAGCCGGTAATAAGCTACTTGCTCCAGATGGAATGAGTCAAAAAGAACTAGATAATGCATTACTTCAGTATTTAGGTATAGATAACTTTGGTTCTGTTCCAAGAGTTACTTTTAAATCTCATGGTACTGGAAAAAATAGTTTGTCTGTAATTTTTGCTGATACAGGTCTTTCAGGATCTGAAGTAAATCAGAAACGTAAAGAGCATCACGAAATACTAGCAAATCAATCTACCAAAGCTATTGGTAGAAATGCTGAAGGTGGATCTTTAACAGATTATATTCAGCCTTATACTACATATTTATTAGAAGCTAAGAAGAATACGCTGGCCGGAGATAGAGTTAAGTTTAATTCTGAAGATAAGGTGTGGATATTTGGTAATCAGTCCACAAATCAAACAAGAGGTAGTTTATCTTTATCACAGCTTGATGCAGTTCAAAAGGAATTGTTTAATGATTATTACGTTAAGTATATTGATCAAGCTATTGATGCTGGAGTGAATACATTCTTTGTTGATGCATTTAACGGAGTCAATTTCCTTGCAAGAAAGCATTTAGAAAGCAAAGGTTATTATGGTATTCCAAGGTATACCGAAAACGGTAAATACTTTGAATATGTTAAGCCTGATACTTACTCAATTAAAGAAGGAGATTTAGTACGTGTTGGAGAACCTGTAGTTACTTTGGAAAATATGGGTATGGAAATGCTACTTGATTCTGAGGTCCAAAAAGAAATTGGTTCTATGTCTTTAGCAGACATCAGGAGTGGTAAAGCTAAAGAGAAAGTATATGCAAGTATTGTATCTATTCTAGCCGGATTAAATAAGAAGGGTTCTAAAACATATAATCTAACTAAGTATCAACAATTTATTAGAGATTATGTAGATAGCGACAAAAGACCAATACAAGCTGATGCTAAGTATACTGATTTGTATAGATCACTTGTTGAACAGGTGTTATTAGAATTACGACCTAAGTATGTAAGCAAGGTGGCACAAAAGAATGAAGCTAGACAACGAAAGGTTGATAAAACCGAGAAAGGTCTGGTTAAGATATTCCCTACAGGTATAGCATATAAAATGGTCAACGGAAAGAAAAAGTTGAACTATGACGATATGTTAGCTTATGCAAAAGCAAACAATGGGATTTATTCAATGAGAAGGTTGAAATGGGATGCTCAAAAGAAAGAGATGGTTGATACAATAAATCACTTTGGAAATCCTTTTGGAATTGCATCTAGAGATACAGCAGGTAAGTATGGCATTGCAAAGGTGTTTGATACAACTAGAGGTGCTGTTAAAGCATATTTGGATTGGTTGACTACAGATAAGTATGATGCAGAATTTCCAGAGTTAAAAGCTAGAAAAAGATGGATATGGGAAGCTATCCGCAATGGTGAGTTAAAAGGTCGAACTGTATTCTATTATCAAGAGAAGAACCAATCTACTCATGCAAATGCATTGGATTATCTTATAAATGAGGTAGATACGATCTATGAAATTAGTCAAGAAGACGTAGAGAAGTTACCTAAACGTCAACCAGGTTGTTAATTTAAATTTGTATTTTGTATTATGAGTTGTCCGGTACCAGAACAAATACGCCAAGATATTAAATCAATAGAGCAAGTTTCAAAAGCAAATGAAACCAATGCTCGTATTGTACAACCTGGTGTTATCGAGTTTTATGCTAATCTTAAGTATAACAATCGCAATGCTTTGTATGGCCAAGCTATGCGTAGTATAAAGCGTGTTAAGGAATGGGGTAATGCTAAGTATGGAAAAGATTTCCAAGACCATTGGGTAGAAACAATGTACCAAAGTGGAAATGATTATGTTAGAGTAGCTTTTCAATTTCCTACCAGACTTGAAAAGATTCTTTTAATTGAAGAAGAACAACTTAGTATTGAAGAAGCCAATGCTCAAATTCTAAGAGAGATTGGTGAAGATTTCTTTATGGGAGATGCACAACTTGCTGAACAAGAACAACGTGAACTCTCGGAACTGAATACAATTACAGATCAAGAGTTAGATCTAATGAGAAAACAAAAACCTGAGTGCTAATGTCTATTTGTTTTATAAACAATACTGAAAAGAAAAAGTTTCAACAGTTAGTTGATATAGTAGGTGAAAAAGAAGCTTACCGAGATTATATTACTCAAAATAGAGTTCGTACAGCACAAGAAGTGTTGGAGTCTTTAGAAGAAAAGGCGTTTAATATTGACGCTGTTTTTAAAGATAAGAATATTGTACTCGGTAAAGCTAGACTTACAGATGCAACTGAAGATGCATTTGTTACATTCTATGATCGTTACCTCAAAGAAAAAAATACGACAGAAGCTTTAAAAGTTGCCGAAAACTTTTCAGAACGACTTGGTATTCCTTATGAGATAATATCATATGAAGAAGCTCAAGAGATTACAGGACTAACAAGTATTGCTACTCCAGGTATTTACAAAAGAGGAAAGGTTTATTTAGTAGAAGGTATGTTTACTCAAGATACAGTCTTCCACGAATTTGCCCATCCTATAGTTAAAGCACTAGCTAAATATAATCCTGAAGCTTTCGCAGCATTATCAGAACAGGTACCATCTGCATTTGTAGAACAGATTCAAGAGGAATACAGAGATTTTTATGATCCAGCAGGGCAAGAGTTTAAGGAAGAAGTTCTTGTGCAGTATTTAGAAAGAACTAATGCAGAAGAAGCATATGATTCTAAGTCTTTACTAGGTAAGCTATTTTATCACATCAAGCAGATGTTGAGATCTATCTTTGGAAAGAAGATAAACCTTAAGGATCTAAAACCTAGTACTACATTGTCAGAGTTTGTAGATATGCTTAATACGGCAGAGATACAATTTGATAAGGAGTTCTTGAGCCAAGATGATTTTGTATATCTTCAAAAGCAATATGTAGCCAAAACAACCGAGATCAATAAAAAGGCGTTTGATAAATCTCAGGAGCTCGTAAATATGATGGCTAATATCATATCAAAGCAGATCAGAGATATTGAGAATGATGTAGCTTATGCTGGTTATCTTGAAGATATTCTATTGAGAACAGATAAGAAATCGGTTCTTCAAACAATGAATAAGGTATTAAGGACACTGAAAGGTGCTGAAAAGTTACGTAGTGGAGATACAGTTCTTGAAGATGGATTGATTACTCTTAAAGAAGAAACAACTTTATCGGAATCAGAAATTGAAACAAGAGTTATCCGTAGACTTAATGAGTTTATCAATCAGGTTTCAAAGATAGATGCAGTATTAGATACAATGACTGATGTTGTAAATGAATTAGAGCGTTTGGATTATACCAAAAATGACGTACTAAATAAAATTTATGTAATCAGTAAATATCTAGAAGACTATGGTAAGTTTTTAGATAAAGCGTTGGATAGATCTCCAGACTTTTACAATGTCATTGATACAGAGTTCACGGAAGAATTACGAAAAATAAGAAATCGTAATAAAGATTTGATGGATAAGGTCAATGAACGTAGGGTTACTATTGTAGTTGATTTATTACATGAACATATCAATAATAAGACTGTTGATGCTATTCAAATCATGGAAGAAGAAATAGCATACTTAAAAGAGTCTGGTAATACAATGGAGTATTACAGAGCTTATGCTGAATTAAACGGTCTTACTCCAGAACAAGCTGATCGTTTACAAGAACTTGAAGAAGATTTAGAAAGATCTAAATACGGCAAGTTACCTGAAGTGGAAGAAAAAGAATTAGATAAACTTCGTAAGATGAAACTTACTGGGTTTAAAATTTCCAAAAAGGACCTTAGAGAAATGATCATTGGTGGCTTTGAAGATGCAGCCATAGGAAAGATGATGAACCGTTTTTGGGAATCTTATAACTATAACCAGGATAAAGTTGTTGGTGGATTCTTTACTTATGTTCAAAGAGAAATGGATCGTATTAACGGAATGTCTAATGCTAGGCAAACTGCGTTATTGAAAAATAATACTTTGAATAAGAAGTTGAGAGCTGCTGGATGGGAAGGTGGTGTAAGAGGCAGGCTTCGTAAGAACTTTATGGGTAGTGGATTAGGTAGAGCTCTTGGAACTCAACATACAGTAGTTAAGTGGAATCCTAATACAAATGAGTTTGAAGAATCTCAAGAGTGGAGATTTACTTCTAATTTTGTTAATCACGAAGCTGAAATAGCTAGGATCAACAAAGCTGAAAGCATTGCTAAAGATGCATACGAAACTAATCCGAACAAAATTAATGAAGAAAAATGGAGAGCTGTTCAAGAAGAAAAGTTCTTTTTCTTTAAAGACTATATGCATCAGGATAAAATTGCTGAGTATTATGAGAATGAAGCATTGCTGTATAAAGACTTAATAGGTCGCAAAGCTAGAATTGAAGTTGATGAGATTTACGATGAGATAAACAGACTTGGTAACGATGTTGATGTTCAAACAGACCAAAAGTTAGCAGAAGAAAGAGCTAGACTGTTTAGAAAGCTGGTTCAATTAAGATCGCTTTATGAGAATGGTATTAAGAAAGAAGGAGATGCTTTAGCTATAGCAGAAAGACTTCAGGAATATCATCGTAATAGAGCAGATCTTTTTGAGTCTTCTATGTCAGATGTTGATGTTAGAAACTTCAATCAGGCTCATGCATTTGCAATTGAGCGTATTACACAAGAAACAAATGGTAATGACTTCTTATACCAAAAACGTTATGATGAGTGGTTAGCAGCCAATACTCAAGTTGCTGTTAAGGATATCTATTGGGAAGAAATCAATACTCTTTTGGAACAGCGTCAATTGATTTTGGCACCATTGACTGATCTTAATGCTCACATATCTCAAAAGATTAAGGAAAAGGTTGAAGGATTTGAAATTGATTTTGAAGGAGATTTAGAAATTACAACTTTGGATGAAGCTTATGAACGTATCAAAAATATAGTACGACCAACTAGAGATGATGCTGGTGAGTATAACGGTAATATGTTGAGTGAGCAGGAACAAGAGATCCTTACCAAAACTCATGAGCTTATTGAAGCTATTAGACAAGAGTTGTATACATATAATGGATTGACTCCAAGAAAGTATAATGAATACAAGGAATTAGCTTTCAGATATTATCAGCATGAACGTGGTAAAGGTGCTCCATTAAGTAATCAGGAGTTGGTTGAATTCTTTAAACTCAAAGATGAGCTAGATCAAGGATGGGAAGAACTTGGTATTACTAAGGAGGATATGGAGTATCTCCAGCAGATTGATAATGAATTAAAAGCTTTATCTCAACCAATCTATACGCAGTATTATATTGATCGTTTCCAAGATGCATTTGACATAGATGAAGATTTCAGAGAAATGTATATTAGCTTTATTAAAGAAGTTACAGGAGAAGATATATATGTAGATCATAGCATTACGTATGATGAAATACAATTGTTATTGTTAGAGGCAAATGCATACTACTTAGATCGAATGCTTGAGGTTGAATCAGAATTTAGTACTTGGTTTGAGCGCAATCATTATTTGACTGATACATATGAGCAAATTGGTGAGGAAGAAGATGAACTAACTGGTGATACAAAATCTATTTATGGACCGGTTAAAGTTTTCAAGTCTTCTAATGCTTGGAGATTTATGAGTCCGACAAAAGATAGTTTCTATAAGACTTATGCTTTAGAGGATGAAGATGGAAATACAGTGGGATTATTGCAAGATAGTAAGGGTAGATACAGAATACCTAATATCAATTATCATACTCGTATTATCAAAGAGGAATACAACAATACACCTATCCCTAGAGATAAAGTAGTTAAGAAGGAAGATGGAACGGAGGAATTGGTATTGGCTAATATTGATAACCGAGGTAGATGGCTTCCAAAAGATTACAAAGGTTTAGATGAGAATGGTAATCCTGTAGATAATGGAGCTATTTCAAATAGATTTATTGATGCTAAGTACAAAGAGCAGTTTGAAAAAGATAGAGATCTATTCGATTTATCCTTGTATTTAAGAGATTGGCATTTGGATAACCAGGTTGGAATTGGTGAAGATGCTAAATTATATCTTACATATCCTAAATTAAGAAAGGATAAAGGAGAGCATAGAACCACAAAAGGATGGGCTAAGAGAAAGATGAACCGTATGGCTGAAACTTTTCTTGGTAGAGAAGCTGGAGATGATGTGGAAGAAGCTCACAGATATAGCGGTACTAAATCTGAGAATGAAGCTGTTGCTTATGGAATGGAATCGTTAGATAAACCAATTGCTGGTGTATACGACATACTAGATGTTGAACAAACTACTGATATTCTATATTCATTGCAACGTTATCAACACGGAATTCAAGAATACAAAGTATTTGCAGAAATGGATTCATTTGCTAAATCGTTGGATTTTGCAATTAAGGAGTTCAACGATCAAAAGGATAATGCAGATGATAACGAACCTAGTTTAATTAAAAAAGCTAGTGTTGTCTTATCAAGTAGTACTCAAAAGGAATTGAAAGGTAGAGAAAAAGCTATTGAAGCAATTTATGATGAGAACTTCAAAGGTATTAAGTCTGTACAAGGAAGGTGGTCTTCTAGAAGAACTGCTAAAGTACGTGACAACATGATCAAAGGAGCTATGAAATGGTCTTCTAAAAAATGGTTCATGTTTAATCCTATGTCCGGATTGACTAACTATGCTTCTGCTACTGTCCAAATGTTGTATAAAATTGCAGAATACGATGACTTTGTAGGTGCAGTCGATCTTGCTGTTGGACACCACAAAGGATTTAAAACTTTGCGTCAGTATGCAGCTGCAACATATAGTTCTAAAGCTAAGAGTATTCAAATGCAATTAATGGATGTTCTTGATGCTTCTCCGGATAAGTATTTAAGAATGCAATCAGAAGCTGGTAGTAGATCAATTATTGAAGATCTCGGTAAAGGAAGAGTTGGTTATGCAGGTCGTGCCTTTATGACACATGAGATAAACTATACTGCTGCTTATGCTTTTATGAATAACAAGAAGTTCAGATTTAAATTGGATGGGAAAAGAACTACGCTAGATAAAGCTGTAGAATTGGTAGATGGAAGAATACAAACAAAGGAAGGAGTTCCTGAAGAATATTCCATTACTTATGATGAAAATGGAAAAATTGTATTCGGTACCAAAATTAAAGAGATGATGGATCTTCAACGTGGTTATCTTGATAAGATTCATGGTATGGCCGGTCAAAGAAACGAAGGAGATTTCTTTAATAGATACTGGCTTGGTAAAGCGGCATCTTTCTTATTCAAGTTCTTACCAGGAATGGTTTCTGATAGATATCAAGTTCGTATTAGAGAAAGAGAAGGTTTAGGAAAAGTTACTGAAGCTCGTTTTAATTGGCTTACAGGTCGTGCAGAATTTGGAACAATGGTTGAAAGTGTTAAGATACTTCCAGCATTATTTGAAACTCTAACTACAAGTAAAAATCAATTGAAGCGTAAACACGCTGCAGCGTTAGCTCAAACATTAGCGGCTTGGTATATGAGTCACTTACTTGTTTGGATGCAGTACTCTCTATTTAGATTCTATTTTGGTCCTGATGATGATGAAGGAATGACAATTGCAGAAATGGGTGGAATACATGATAAAACTACTCATAGATATCTTACAAATTTAGCTGTTCCGGATTATGATTATATTGACTATGATTACAAAAAAGGATATTTTAGTTGGAGTAATTTTTGGAAATTGCAAACAGTAAGATTATTACAAAGAATTGAACGTGAAAATAATACGTTCTATCCTCCGCAATTATTTATGACTGCTTTTAATTATGCAAAAGGTTCAAGTGCAATTACTGGAGGTACTGTGAAAGATGTAGGAGATTTATTTACTTATGGATACCATTTTATGGCAAGTGGAGATGATGCCGCAGCTGATCTTGTATTGAGAACAGGACAAGATAAAAAAGAGATAGGTAAAGATGCAGGTCCGTATACATGGCAACAAAGAGGTGAAGATAAATTTCTCCACCTCTTTCTTGGCCGTTTGCATGGATTTAACGGATTCTTAGTTGATCCAGCAAATGCATATCTACTTGAGTCTAACTATAACTTCCGTTTCTTTGATGAATGGGATAACCCGTTCTTAGATAAAGAAGAAACACTTAAGTTACGTAGAGAAATCATGGAAGGATATGAGTAGTAGGAACTAACTCAAGGTCTTCTCTTAGCTGTTTTTGTATAGTTTTACTTGCATGAATATATTCTGATTTTTCATCTGGTGGTGATACTAGTTCTGCACCTTTCTCTGCTAGAGATTCAGCTGAACATTGAAACTGAGAAGCAAATTCAGAATAATAAGACTGTGGCGTTAATGCCATATCTACATACTCTTTGTCTTTACCCCACATCATTAATGCTCTGTCTGAACCTTCTACTTTTGAGTATTTTCCTGCTTTAATTAGATCATAAAGCTCTTTTTTCCATAAGAATGTAAAGGCTACGTATAAGTAGTCTCCGTCAACTAATGCAAAATCAAACTGCTTATGTTCTCTACAGGTTTCTTCAATAGCTTTCATATTAGCTTGAGAGGTATGAAACAAACAGATTAAAGTGTGATCTATTGAAAAATCTTTGAATCCCATATATGTCTGTATTGGTGTAATATTTTTCAAATACAGCGTGGGGAATAAGAATATGTAGCTCTTATTTTTATGCTTCAATTCTAATGTCTTTTTTACTAGGTCTATTGCCATATATCTAAATTTATTTGGTTTCTATTGCCTGAAGTTCTTTGTCTGTAGGAAATATGACATACCCTTTATCCTTCTTAACAGGAACAGAATGCCTAACTGCAAGTATTACAATTAGGTAAACCGCTCCTGTCCAGAAGAGTAGTCCAATCCAATCAGACAATTTGGCTTTCTTTCTTCGTGATTTTCTAGCCATATTGATTCTCCGATTTAAATTTAAACAAAAAATAGTTAATATACAATTATCTTTCCGGGAAAGACTTCTTGCCCCAATCTTTATGAGCAATTTGCTGTCTGTATACTTCTAATGTGCTACCGTTCCAAGTACCTGATTTAAAGGTTACTAGTACAATATCATCTTTAGGTTCTCCAGCTATATAAGCATCACCGATCATATAGCAAATCAGCACTTTTTGACCAATTTGAAGATTGTAAAATTGCTCTTTGGTTATGTATTTACGTTTTCTTTTAGGCATTAGCAACGGGCTTTTCCAAAGAAGTGATACTCTCCATCAGATTCTTTGGCTGATTTCTTATATGTAATAGTTGCACAATGCTTATTACCTGTGAGCAATTCTTTATGAATTGTAATTCTTACTCTTTGAAAGGACTGTTGCTCCATCATTTTTCTAGCACGTCTGATACACTCTGTCTGAGTAGTTGCTTTAACTAGAAATTCTCCAGTTAAAGTTTCTGCTACATACATCGTAACCCATTTACGTGCTCCTTTTTGCGGTATGTTCTCAACCTTGGTTTTGATCTTATTTGTGTTCTTAACCGGTTCTTTTATACATACACCTACAGCTTCACCTGTATCTAACTTTCTTTCAAGGAATGCTTCAAACTCATCTTCAGACATACGCTTATGCTGACTTGTTACGTCACCTATAAAATGACATACATTAAGATGGCCCGAATAACCTTCCTGGTGTCCGTAGTATTCTTCATCTTCTTTATATGCTCTATTCCAAGCTTCTTTGATGTTTTTTCCTGTGGCCTTACCCCAACAATTTTGTGATCCCATTATGCTGCTGTTTTATCTTGTTTTGCGTCAATAATTTTTACGGCAGTGTTTACTGATTCACGATCTCCTGATTCAAGTAAAGCTTCTAACTGCATTCTTTGTTGATACGTAACCAATCCATTGGCTGTGTGATCATATACAAGCTTTTTGTAAGTCTTGATTAATGTAGCCATATCATCTACATCTTTAACTACACGATCAAGGTCATAACCTTTTTGTCTTTTTGAATCTATAACAGCGTTGTACTTATTCCAAGCAGTACCTCTGTTAGTTCCACTATATTTAACTGAAGTTTGTGGGTTATTACCAATTCTTCCCCATTCAGCCAGAACTTCAAATTCTCCAGTTATAGGATTCTGTTCTATGTTGACGTTATAGAACTTATTTGAACTACCATAGCAATAAGACAGTTCTGTTCTTTCTAATAAAATTTTACTCATCTTTAGATTCTTTAATTAATAATGCGCGTTCATTAGCAGGAAGGTCTTCCCACTTGTATTCCGGAAGTTTCATATCATCTTCCGATTGATAATATGGACCTACTTTAGATCCTAGTATTCTTGTTAACTCTATTGGATTTCTTCTTTGTTTGATGTACTCATATAGAATGTCTTTTCCTTTATAGTTAAGCTTTTTGCTATATGCTGTGAATATATCATAGAATGGTTCTGTGGATCCAATTCTTTTGTCGATATCATCTATTTCATCTATAGAAAGAAAATCACGTAGGTATAACTTCTTTGTTTTTTTAATGTACTTTCCCATTGATAGTTACGTTAAATGCTTTACAAAAACTGAGAAACTCTTTCTTAGCTTTCCATTTACTCCAGTTATAATGCTTCACGCCTTTTCTGCGGAACCATTTTTCAAACTTTCGTAATTTACGTTTGCTGGAGAAAGTATAAGTCATACAGGAACGCACTTGGCATTCCCGTACAACCATTTCCATGAAATCATCTTGATTCATACACGAACTCCATATTGAGATAGAAGCTCGGTATTTTTGATGATGCATCCATCAGCTTTTAATATGTCTACTCTATTTTGAACAGTAGTCAAAGCTTTAGTTGGATATACTTTGAAAAGTTTAGGAATATCATAACTCCATCCCCAGGTATATGTTTCATCATCTTTAGGATCTACAAACACAACGCCTTTCTTAGCTTGTTTTGCAAGTTCCTTTTGCTCTAATGTGTGATTAATAAGAGCATTTACAACATGATCGAAATAGAATGTGTTATCATATACAGCATCCGAATCATTGAAACGGAATTTGACTTGTGGTATTTTCTTGAACTTATCTTCAAGGTCACGTAGAATAGTACGATTTGCTTGATATTCTATATCATTCTTTCCAACCCAATGAACTTCAGGTTCTCCACCTCTTGCATCGTCATAGAAATGTGCAAATTTCTTGTTGTCTTTGTATATATCAGC
>Ga0098073_1000311_pt1 | contig 18111 bp, 15 predicted proteins | sample 31_taG_FD_75060 | JGI IMG/M metagenome (GOLD analysis project Ga0098073, IMG submission 75060) | Marine viral communities from the Gulf of Mexico - 31_GoM_OMZ_CsCl metaG | ecosystem: Environmental > Aquatic > Marine > Oceanic | place: Gulf of Mexico | collected 2015-07-12
TGAAAAAATGACTTTTAATAAACATTCAATTAAAAAATTATCTGAATCTAAAATTCAAAATTTAAATAAGATTCAAGATTTAATGGAAAAAGAAAAAAAACGTAAGGATAATTTTAAAAAAAGAAATCATGACTCTTCTAAAGATTTGGAAAAATAGAGAGAAAATTATAGAAGGATTAAAAAATAAAATTTTTACTACAGATGATATACGTGATGTAGCTCATGCACGTAGAGAGATTTGTAGTAAATGTCCTTATATAGATCTAGCTGGTGATAAATGCGTTGTACCATTGACACAACCTTGTTGTGGATTGTGTGGATGTAGTTTAGGACTTAAATTATATTCTATGTCTTCTGAATGTGATGATAAAAGATGGCATGCAGTAATGACAGAAAAAGAAGAAGATGAGCTAAATGATCAACTTAAATAAATTTAAAATCAACTCAAGATGTCTCTAATATTTAAAGAAAAAGGTCATCTATATAAAAGTATAGATCCTAATGAAGATATAAAATGGACAAGTGTTACTGGTTTAGTAGCAATGTTTAAAGAACCTTTTGACTCAGAAAAGCAAGCAGAAAAATCAAGTAAAAACAAAAAGTCAAAATGGCATGGAATTGCGCCAAAAAAAATTTTAGAAATTTGGGCTAAAGAAAATAAAAGAGCTACAGATTTAGGTACTTTTTATCATAATCAAAGAGAAGCTGATATTATTGATTGTGATACTATTCAAAGAGAAGGTTTCGATCTTCCTATTATTCCTCCTAAAATTCAAGATGATATTAAATATGCACCTGAACAAAAATTAATAGCAGGAATCTATCCAGAACACTTTGTATATTTAAAATCTGCTGCAATATGTGGTCAAGCTGATAGAGTGGAAGTTATTAATGGAGTAATAAATATTTATGACTACAAAACAAATAAAGAATTAAAAACGGAACCTTATATAAACTGGGAAGGAGTTAGAAAAAAATTAAATGGTCCTGTTTCTCATATAGATGATTGTCATTTGCAACATTATACTTTACAGCTTAGTATATACATGTATATTATGCTTAAACACAATAGAAAGTATAAGCCTGGTAAAATTGTAATTGAGCATGTAACTTTTGAAAAAGAAGGTGATGATAAATATGGATATCCAATTACAAAGTATAATGAAAATGGAGATCCAATTGTTAAAGAAGTTACTCAATATAAAGTTCCTTATTTAAAACAAGAAGTCATTGATATGATTAATTATTTAAAAGAAAACAAATGATAGCTCGATTATTTGATGTAGAAAATAATAAAATTATACCAACTGAACATTGTTATACAATTAATTGGTTAAAAGATATAATGGATAAATTTAATACTGATGAAGAATATTTAAAGGTGTATTTATATTTGTATTATATGACTTATCCAAATCCTGATGATAATCCTTATTTTCATTTTAATCCTTTAGAAAAAGAAGATATTATATTAAATGATATTGATGCTGATTTTGATCCAGAAGATGAAGATGTGCAAATAGCTTTAAGAAACATTAAAAAAATGTATGAAACACCTACATCAAGAGCATATGAAGGTATAGCTGGTATGTTAGATAAAATTGCATACTATATGAAAACTACAAATATATCAGATGGTAGAGATGGTAATATATCTCAAATAGTTCAAGCAGCTAAAAATTATGAAGCTATTAGAAATGCATTTAAAGGAGCATATAAAGATTTACAAGATGAACAGCAATCTAGAGTTAGAGGAGGTAAAGGTTTAGGATACGATCAAATGTAATATAATGTTTAGAGAAGCTGATTATCCAATATTTATACCTACCTGGAAAAATGGAGAATGGATTGATAATACTGAATTTAGTACTCAATCTGATTTTATTGCATATTTAACAGATCTTTTTAAAGAACCTGGTAAATATAATTTTGATGAAAATACAGTTTATTGGCAAGATCAAGCAAAACATTATAATGATTTTGGATTTTATTGTAAAGCACCTTTAAGAAGTAAAGATTTTTTAGCTTATTGGAATTTTGAAAAACAAAAAGCAAGAGTAGGTGTAATATACCATAGCAATGGTAATCAATGGTATTTATCTAGAGACTATTATTTTTGGTTAAACTTTTTACCAATCTTTGATAAAGAAAAAAATAAATATGATTTTCCAAATATTTGGGATGTGCAATATCATATGGCTTTGTATGAAATACTAGCAGAACTTAATAATAAACACTCAGCTATTTTAAAAAAACGTCAGATAGCCTCTTCATATTTCCATTGTGCAAAATTGATAAACTATTATTGGTTTGAAGAAGGAGCTAAACTTAAGATGGGGGCATCTCTTAAAGATTATATAAATCTAAAAGGATCTTGGAAAATGCTAAATGAGTATTCTGATTTTTTAAATGAGCATACTGCATGGATTCGTCCTCATAATCCGGGTAAAGTAGGAGACTGGGAACAAAAAATACAAATGACTAAAAATGGTAGAGATGTTACTGTAGGTTTAAAATCTACACTTTCTGCTTATTCATTTGATAAAGATCCTACAACTGGAGTAGGTGGACCTTGTAGATATTTCTTTCATGAAGAAGCTGGAATTGCACCACGTATGGATTCTACATATGAATTTATGCGTCCAGCATTACATTCAGGAATGATTACAACAGGAATGTTTATTGCAGCAGGATCTGTAGGTGATTTAGATCAATGCGAACCTTTAAAAGAATTTATACTTCATCCTGATGAAAATGATTTTTATGCTGTAGAATCAGATCTTATAGATGAAAAAAATACTTGGGGAAGACATGCTTTATTTATTCCTGAGCAATGGTCAATGCCTCCGCATATTGATGAATTTGGTAATTCATTAGTAGAAGAAGCTTTAGAAGCTATATTAGCACAAAGAAAACAATGGAAAAAAGATTTAGATCCTTCTAAATATCAATTGCGTGTTTCTCAAAAACCAATAAATATTAAAGAAGCTTTTGATTTTAGAGATGAAGCTTTATTTCCTCCACACTTAGTTTCTGCTCAACAAAGACGTATTGATGATAAAAAATATCATGCTGAATATTTAAATATATTAAAAGGTGAGCAAGATTCAATAGTAATTAAAGAATCTAAAAAATCTCCTATATCAGAATTTCCTGTAAGAAAAAATGATGTAGATAAAGAAGGATGTGTAGTTGTATGGGAACGTCCAATTAAAGATGCTGAATGGGGAACTTATTATGCATCTATTGACCCGGTATCTGAAGGTAAAACTACAACATCAGAATCATTATGTTCAATATATGTATATAAAAACACAAGACAAGTTACTAGATTAAATGAAGCAGGAGATATTGAAAACTTTATAGAGCAAGGTAAAATAGTTGCGTGCTGGTGTGGAAGATTTGATGATCTTAATAAAACTCATGAAAGACTTCAGTTAATTATTGAATGGTATAATGCATGGACATTAGTAGAGAATAACATTTCACATTTTATCCAACATATGATTGCTAAAAGAAAGCAAAAGTATTTAGTAACTAAAGATCAAATTTTATTTTTAAAAGATATTGGAGCAAATAGATCTGTTTATCAAGATTATGGTTGGAAAAATACTGGTACAATATTTAAGTCTCATTTACTTTCTTATGCTATAGAATTTTTATCTGAAGAATTAGATACAGAAATAGGAGAAGATGGGGAAATATTTAATACAGTATATGGTGTAGAAAGAATTCCAGATACAATGTTATTAAAAGAAATGTCAGCATATAGACATGGATTAAATGTTGACCGTTTAGTTTCATTTGCAGCTTTAGTAGCATTTATAAAAGTTCAAGAATCTAATAGAGGTTATAAAAAGGTCATTGAAAAGGATGCTCAAAACTTGGAAAATTCTAAAGATTTGTTTAAATTAAAAAGTACTCCTTTTCGTAATTTAGGAAGAGGTGACAAGGGTTTAGGTGGTCGTAAAAATAAAAATCCATTTAGACATATTAAATAATAAATTACTATGGAAGTATTTAACGCGTTAGATTTAAAAAGTGGTAAGAAAGCCGATTATAATAAAATGGGTACTCTTACTCAGCCTATTCAATTTCTATCAGCTAAAAAGAAAGATCAGGATTGGGCAGCTTGGAATCTAGATTGGTATGAATGGCAAGGTTTAAAACAATTACGTAGAAATGCGCGAAGACTTCTTAAAAATTATAAACTTGCAAATGGTATTATAGATAAATCAGATTATATAGTTGAAGAAGATAATGAATATGCAGATCTTATTGATCAATTAACTGAAGAAGATGTATCTGCATTAGAATTAAAATTCTATCCAATTATTCCTAATGTAGTTAATACATTAGCTAATGAATTTTCTAAAAGAAATACTAAACTTACATATAGATCTGTAGATGAGCTTTCTTATAATGAGATGATGGAGCAAAAAAGAGCTATGATTGAAGAAGCGCTTTTAGCTGATGCTCAACAAGAAATGCTTACAAAGCTTATTGAAGCTGGAGTTGATTTAGAATCTCAAGAAGGTCAGCAACAAATGTCTCCTGAAAATCTTAAGACTCTTCCTCAAATTGAAGAATTTTTTAGAAAAGATTATAAGTCTATTGCAGAAGAATGGGCTCAACATCAATATGAAGCAGATATGGAACGCTTTAATATGGATGAATTAGAAGAAAGAGGATTTAAAGATCTTCTTTGTGCTGATCGTGAGTTTTGGCATTTTAGTATGTATGAAGATGATTATGATGTAGAACTTTGGAATCCGGTTTTAACTTTTTATCATAAATCTCCTGAAAAAAGATATATTTCTGAAGGAAACTGGGTTGGTAAAATAGATATGATGTCTGTGTCAGATGTTATAGATAAATATGGTTGGTTAATGACTCAAGATCAATTAGAAGCATTAGAAGCTATTTATCCAGTAAGATCTGCAGGATACCCTATTCAAGGTTATCAAAATGATGGTTCTTATTATGATGCTACTCAGTCTCATGAATGGAATACTCAAATGCCATCTTTAGCATATAGACAATTTGTTTCTATGCATGATGGTTTTTGGCAAAATGGTGGAGATATTGTTTCTTGGATTTTAGGTGAATCTGAAGACTTTTTTGATTTTGGTAGTACTCATCTTTTAAGAGTAACTACTGTATATTGGAAATCTCAAAGAAAATTAGGAAAGCTTACTAGAATTAGTGAGACTGGTGAAGTAGAACAAGTTATTGTAAGCGAGGATTATAAAATAACTCATAAACCAGTTTATAACACTAATCTTATTAAAAATAAATCTTCTGATAATCTTGTATTTGGAGAACATATTGATTGGGTATGGATTAATGAAGTATGGGGAGGAGTTAAAATAGGTCCTAACCATTCTAGTTATTGGGGAATGAATAATCCAGGCGGTGTAAATCCTATGTATCTTGGTGTTAATCAAAATCAAATTAATAAACTTAAGTTTCAATTTAAAGGAGATAAAACATTATACGGATGCAAGCTTCCAGTAGAAGGAAGAGTATTTACAGATAGAAATTCTAAATCTGTTTCTCTTGTTGATCAAATGAAACCGTGGCAAATTGGTTATAATATTGTAAATAATCAAATAGCTGATATACTTGTAGATGAACTTGGTACAGTTATTATGTTAGATCAAAATGCTATACCACGTCATTCACTAGGTGAAGATTGGGGTAAAAATAATTTAGCTAAAGCATACGTAGCAATGAAGGATTTTCAAATGCTACCTTTAGATTCTACTATAACAAACACAGAAAACCCATTAGCATTCCAGCATTATCAAGTATTGAATATGGAGCAAACTAATCGTTTGATGTCTAGAATTCAATTAGCTAATTACTTTAAAGTTCAAGCTTTTGAAAACATAGGAGTAAGCCCACAAAGAATGGGTCAGCAAATTGAACAAGAAACTGCAGAAGGAGTTAGAGCTGCAATTAATGGTTCATATGCACAAACAGAACAATACTTTATTTGGCATTCAGATCATTTAATGCCAAGAGTACATCAAATGCGTACAGATCTATCACAATGGTATCATTCTAATTCACCATCTCTTACATTGCAATATTTAAGTAGTAATGAAGAGAAAATGAACTTTAGAATTAATGGTACTGATTTGTTACTTAGAGATATTCATGTATACGCAAATACTAAAGCAAATCATAGAGCTGTATTAGAACAGTTAAGACAACTTGCTTTAAACAATAATACTTCAGGTGCAAGTATTTATGATTTAGGTAGCATGATGAAAGCAGATAGTATTCCTGAGATTACTGATGTAATGAAACAAGCTGAATTAAAAGCACAGCAACAAGCACAGCAAGAACAAGAGCATCAGCAAAAAATGCAACAAGAGCAGATTCAATCAATGGAAAGAGAAAAGCAAGCAGAAAGAGATTATAAATCTATGGAAGCTGAAAAAGAAAGACGTAAAGATATTCTTATTGCTGAAATTAGAGCTGCAGGTTATGGATCAATGGTTGATATTAATGAAAATAGACAATCTGATTATCAAGATACAATGGAAGAGATTCGTAAATCAGAAGAGTATCAGGAACAAACTCAACTAAAAAGAGATGCTGAATCTAATAAAGTATCTCAGCATCAAGATAAAATGGATCTTGAAAAAGAAAAGCTTGATGTAGCTAGAGAAAAGAATAGAACTGATCTTATGATTGCTAGAACAAATAAGAATAAATACGACTTTAAAGGTGGCGAAAATAAAGACAAGAAAAAGTAATAGCCATATATTCAACTATTTCTTATTCTAAACACTCTATTTTTTAAACTTAATTAGTTTAATTAATTATTTTTGGGTATATTAATTATAGAACATTAATTAAAACCAACAATAAATATGAGTGATACAAACACAAGCATTGAACAAATGGATATTGATCAAGCAGATTTAGACAATCTACTTGGCATGCCTGGGGCAGATAGTGTTATAACACCTGTTGATGAATCTTCTAAAGAAACAACAGAAACTGCTCCAAATTTTTTCTCTAGTGAAAAAGTAGATATGGAATTTATGAATCCAGATTCTAAAGAACAAACTACACAAACTACAGAAACTACTGAAGCTAGTACAGAAACAACAGAAACAACAGAAACAACTTCTACTAAAGAGACTGAAGAGTTTAATTCAATTGTAAATGAGGTTGATGAAACTTCTGAATCAAATGCAGGCCGTCCTAAATTAGATAAAAATGGAATGGTTCAGTTAACTAATAAGTTAATTGAAGAAGGTCTAATTAAACCATTTGAAGGAGAAGATTTAGATAACTTTACAGAAAAAGATTTTATTGAACTATTTCAAGTAAACTTTCAAGAAAGAGAAAAGAAAGTGGCAGAATCTGTTCCTGGTGAATTTTTTAATTCATTGCCGAGAGAGTTGCAGTATGCTACAGAATATGTTGCTCAAGGTGGTACAGATCTTAAAGGTTTATTTAGAACACTTGCAGCATCTGAAGAAGTAAAATCATTAGATCCTGAAACTGAAAGAGGTCAGGAAATGATCATTAAGAAATATCTTCAATCAACAAACTTTGGTACAGCTGAAGAAATTGATGAAGAAATTGATACTTGGAAAGATTTAGGTAAACTTGAAGAAAAAGCTTTGAAGTTTAAACCTAAGTTAGATGCAATACAAGAAAAATCTGTTAAAGAGCAAATTGCAAAACAAGAAGCTATGAAGCGTCAACAAGAAGAAGCTTCATATGCATATATGGAAAGTGTATACTCTACTTTAGAAAATGGTGATCTAAATGGTGTTAAGTTACCATCTAAAGTTCAAAACATGTTATATGCAGGATTAGTTCAACCAAACTATCCTTCAATTTCCGGAAAGAATACAAATCTATTTGGTCATCTTATTGAAAAATATCAATTTGTTGAACCAAATCATGGATTAATTGCAGAAGCTTTATGGTTACTTGCTGATCCTGAAGGATATAAATCAGCTCAAGCATCTAATATTAAAAATGAAGCTACTCAAGAAGTATATAGAAAACTAAAAACAGAAGAACAACATAGCAAATCATCTAGTTTAAATAATGAACCAGAAACTAAAACTGGTACAAAACGTGCTAGTATTGCTAGACCTAGTAAAGACTTTTTTAAACGATAATAACAACTAATAATTTAAATTTTAAAAAATGGCGACTCCAGTTTTAAACAATGGTATCTTCCTGAGAGACACAACTTATAAAGCGTCTTCTCATGTAGATTCTTACCATTTGCAAAACATGCTGAAAGATGCTGAACCTATGGATATGGGTCCAGTAGATATTTGGGCTATGGCTCAAAAGGTAGAAATGCCTCTTTATCAGATGTCAAGCTTTGGTGGGAAAAACGTAATTATGGTGGACAATGCTCGTGGTGAGTATAAATGGCAAACACCAATTTCTCAAGATCTTCCTTATGTACTTGAGGATATTGAACCTAACAACGAACAAAAAGGTGTTGGTGGTTCAACATTTAAGATCAAACTAAACAAGCGTGAATTTGGACATGGTGATATCATCACTTATGACAAATACAACGGTGTGGAACTTTTTATTACTGATGATGATATTCTTCCTATTGGTGATGGATTTATCTACACAGTGCGTTTGGTTAACAATGACAATGTTAAATTCCTTCCTAATCAATTTTTGCGTGAAGGAATGAAATACTTTAGAAAAGGTTCTGCTAGAGGTGAATATGGAGAAAGATTTTCTGATATTGTTACAGGATCTGGTTTCCGTGAATTCTACAATTATGTAGGAGGAGCTGAAGCTCATGTACACTATTCTGTATCTTCTCGCGCAGATATGATGATCAAAGGTGGAATGAATGCTGATGGTACAGTTCCAGTAACTGAGATTTGGCGTAACTTTGATAAAAACATGAACCCTTCTGTAGCTTCTTTGGAAGATATGGTAAAATCTATGGGTAAGGATTATGTTAAGAAAGCAATGGCTAATGGTACACTTTCTCGTACTTTCTTGACATCAATGGAAACAGCACACCTTACTAAGATTGCAAATGACATTGAGACTTATTTAATGTGGGGTCATGGTGGTAGATTACGTCAAGATGGTCCAGATGATATGAGACTTTCTGTAGGTCTTTGGAAACAATTGGATAACTCATTTAAACGTATTTATAACAAAGGTAATTTTAACCTTGATCTATTTAAATCAGAGCTTTACAACTTCTACCAAGGTAGAGTTGAGTTTAATGGTCCAGATCCAAAACGTCAGTTAATTGTTCAAACTGGTATTGGAGGAATGAAACTTGTAAATGAAGCAATCAAGCGTGAAGCAAATGCAGCTGGTCTTGAAATTAATGCAAGCAACATTGGGGCTATTACTGGTTCAGGTATGGATCTAGGATTTGGATTTGCATATACTTCTTATGTAATTCCTTTCTTAGCAAATGTTAAGTTTGTATTGAACCCAGCATTTGATAACCTTCATACTAATGATGTAGAGAACCCAATCATTGACGGACATCCTCTATCATCTTATAACTTTATCATCTTTGATATTACTGATACAGGAAATGATAACATTTTCATGTTGAAACTTCAGTGGGATAACCAACTTAAGTGGTGGTATCAAAATGGTACTATGGACTACATGGGACGTACACAAGGATTCCAGTCTTCTGGACAATTTAATGGATACCGTGTTTATATGTCACAAGTAATGCCAGCAGTATGGGTAAAAGATCCAACTAAGGTACTTAAAATTGTAATGAGAAACCCTGTTACAGGAGGATCATTCTAATATTTAAATAGAATTTTAGGGGGATAGCCGGCCTCTCCCCCTTTCTTCTATCCAGGTAATATGCACTATGATAGGATCGCACCCTATACCTGGAACTATAATTTACAAACCAACAATTTAAAATTATGAGCTTTACAAAAGTTGAAAAACGCAGTTTAAATACACCTAAAAAGGTGTCTATTAAATCTTATTTTAATCCTAATTTAGAAAATATGGGATTAGAACAATATGGTCTTGTTGTACATGATGGAGTATATCATACTGAACAATTATGCTGTATTGAAAATAATGGCATTAAAAGATATGTTACAGGTTTAAATGAGTTTGCTCCAGATGTTAAAAAACTTCCTGAGAAAGAAAGAGATGCTAAAATTTTAGATATTAGAAAAACAGTAGCAGCTTTAGAAGCTGATTTAGCTGCTAATATTTTAGATACAGAAGATCCAGAGTTTTGGAATAAAGTAAAATTACTTAGACCTGACAATGATGAATTTTGGGGTAAAATTGAGTTAAGAGCAGGTAATGATATACTTTATTTAGATCCTCAATCTAATCCGTATGATCTTATTAAATTAAAAGCTATTGAAGCAGGAGGTTTTAGTATAGTAGCAAAAAGTTTAGAAGATGCTAATAATATGTCTAAGCCGCCAAAGTTTTATTTAGATAGATATGAAGAAACAGTATCTACACGTAACACATCTAGAAAATTACGTAATAAAGCACTTGCAGAACTTCAAAAACTTTATGATAAAAATAGCGTTAAATTAATGTATGTAACTAAAGTTGTAGATCCAGGATCTCCACAGTATACTAAAACTACGCCAAATGATGTTCTATATGAAGTATTAGATGATTATGTAAATGGTAATAGTTTTCAAAAAGATCAAGAAAAAGCTGCTGAACATTTTTTATCAGTTGTAAAATTATCAATGGAAGATCTTAAATTAAGAGCTTTAGTTAAAGATGCAACTTATTATAAAGAAATTGCGCCTAAATCAGATGGGTTTTTATATCATTTAGCTACGTCAACTATGATTGGTAGAAATCCAGAAGATGCAGTAGAGTATTTAAAAAATCCAACAAATGATTCAATTTTAAAAGAACTTCTTGATGTAATTGAATTATATTGGAATAAATAATAAAAATAATGAAGAGTAAAAAACATCCTCTTACATTTTTTAGAGAACAAAATGAAGTCCGTATGAGAAAAGCTCAAGATAGTTTAAGTGTAACTCCTGCTGATACTATTTATCCTCAATTTGTTTTAGATACTGCTACAAAACTTAAAACTAAGTTTGATGAGACAACACCTGGTACTAATAAGCGAGAAAAAGCTTATAATAAGTTAAATGAATTTAAAACTAAAAATCCAGGTTTAGTATGGAATGCAACAAAAGGTAAATACGAAAATAAAAAATAATTAATGCAAGAAGATGAAATTTCTGGACCTGGTTCAGATTTAATATTTATTTACTGGGAATAAAAAAATAAAAATGGCAAAACATAATAAAACAAGCAGAGATCCATTTGGAATTGATCAAACAATGGCTGCAGCAGGAAAAAAAAGATTAGCTGAACAACCTACAATGAAAAATAATGTTCCTTGTGGTCATAATGTAAAAATTAATCGTCCTTCAGCTAGCAGAAATGTTAAAGGAATTAAGTAATAAGAAGTGAACAACACAACATTACAACTTAAGTATAAACAAAGGTTAAACAAAATAGCATCTAATGATTATGATAACATTGAATGCTGGCAAATTGTTGAAACCTTTAACAAAGCTCAAATAGAATGGGCTCGCCGTCAAATACGTGGAAGTAATATTTTTCAAGATGGTGATGAAGAGTCTAGACGTAGAATAGATGATCTACAAAAATTATTAATAGAAACTCCTTTATCTATTTTGGATAAAGGAATTTATTATGAATCAGAATTAGAACTTCCTGAAAATTATTTTGAATATAAGCGTGTAGATGTATTTGCTAAAGATGAATGTTGTGAAGAAAAAAGACCTATGACTGTATATCTTGCGGAAGAAGATAATAGAGCTTTATTGCTTAGAGATGAGCATATGAAACCTAATTTTTTATGGGCTGAAACTTTTTCTACACTTATTAGTAATAAAATTAGAATCTATACTAATAATGATTTTGCATTAAGTAATGCTAGTCTAACTTATTATAGATTTCCAAGGTTAATTGAGATTGAAGGTTGCACAGATCCTTATACTACACAAGTTTCTGTAGCAAATATAGAATCTGAATTTAAAGATGATATAGTTGAATTAATTATTGATGAAGCTGTAAGTATATTGGCTGGAGATTATGAATCCGGAAATCAATATGGTAGAGGTACTCAAGGAGCTGAAAGAAATAATTAATTCTATTGGATATTAAGAAGTTATTTTATATATTATAGTATATATATTTTTATTTGTTTAATTAAATTTTAAAGTTATGGCATATTTTAATCATGCTTTTTGTAAAGTACTCTGGGGAGGAAACGCAGGTGATGCAGGTTTCGTAGAAACTGGTGCATATACTGATCTTACTCCAGCGTCACTTGGTACTGGATCATTTGCATTTTTTGATCAAGATACCACTAATGCGGCAACTCCATGGCCGATTGTAGGTGTAGCAGATACACAAGTTACAACTGGACAACCTTTAACTCTTGCTTCAACAGCGTTGTTGCAAAATGACAGAATTGGTCCTTTTCATGGAGGTTATAATGAGGCTTCTAAATCTAAAAAGATTAATCCTCGTTATGTAAGTAGATTCTATAGAGTAGATTCTGCAGCAGCTCAAACTAATATTATTGGTGTTGGATCAACTCCTAATCTTGATCTTGCTGGAGCAGATGCAGATTGTTGCCCAGAATTTTTCTGTAATGAAAATTACCATCTACGTGTAGATCTTAAAGGATCTCCTGTATTAAGAATGCTTAATCATAATGCTTATGAAGTAGCAGCTTCTTATACTGGATGTTGTGATGGACCTACTCCAGAATTAGTAGATCCTTTTGATGTAATGTCTGAATGGGCAACTTATATTCATAATGATCCTATTTTTTCAGGTGCTAATCACGGTCCTGTGTTTACTCCATTATTTGATCAACGTCTTGTAAATGTAGGTGTAACAGTAAGTTGTGATGAAGGTGCTACTTGGGATATTTATCTTCCTGATAATGCTCAAACTGGTACTGCTGGATTATATTTTGAAGCAGATGGTACAACTCCTACTGCTGCTGGAACTGCATTTGCAGATTCAATTACTTCAGCAATTGGTGGTGCAGCAGCTACTGTTGCTTTGTTAACTCCTGGTACAGGTTATACTGGTGCACTTGGTGTAGCAACTACTGGTGGTAGTGGTACAGGATTAACTGTCAACACTACTGATGATGGTGCAGGTGGTATTGCTACTGTAGCTATTGGTGATGCGGGAAGTGGATATCAACCTGGTGATGAAATTACTATTACAGGTGGTAATGGTGATGCTACTTTTAGAATTACGACAGTAGAATTGTTTGCAACAGTTGCGCCAATTAGTACTTATGTTAGTACATTTACTCCAGCATCTCCTAATTGTTGTGCAGGTCTTGTAATGCAATCAGCATTTACATCAACTACATTTGATACATGTACTTTCCAACCAACTGATTTCTTTGATCTTGAACCATTATTAATTCAAGCTTCCATGCTTGATGAAACTGGTGATCCATGTGTATTTGAGCAATTATGTATTTCTGATGGTATTACACCTTCAGGTTCTACTTCTCAAACAGTTTATCCTGCTATTCAGGCTGGACTTCAAGCAATGGGAACAGGAGAACAAGTTCTTAGAGATTTGATCTTAGCTGAAAGATATAATCAAAATCCAATGGCAACAGATCTTAGAATTCGTGAGATTACACAAGGAACAGATATCACAGGTGTTGTAAACCGCCAAGGTCTTTACACTTGTTACTATGTTCTTCACACGGTTCCAAGATTTAATAATCCATCAGGAACATTTGATAATGATCAGTATTTGATCAAGATTCCTGTTGAAGGTGGTGCAATCGCTGCATTTGAAACATTCATGGAAACATGGTTGACAGCAGCAGGAAACCCGTTAGGAGCAGATATTACTGCTAATGGTGTAGAAACATACTAAGAAATTAGTATAACCATATGTAAAAAGGAGAGTGAAAGGTTATCTTTCCTCTCCTTTTTTATTAAAAAAAGAAATTATGGCAAAACATATTTTAAGTTTAGAAGTTCCTGATACTTTAAATGATTGTATTTTAAGAGTAATAGATACTACATTGTATGATCCTAAAGTATTAGTTGATTGTCCATATCTAGATGTGCTAGGTCCTGGATTTACATGCGCAGTAAGGCTGGATGTAGAGCCTGGATTCTCTAATCTAAATCTTACAGCTTGTGATTTAGAAATTCAAACTACAGATTGTGGTATTCGTAATAATTCTTTACCTGATGGAGTGTATGTTATAAAATATAGCATTGCACCAAATGAATATGTTTATGCAGAATATAATCATTTAAGAATCACAAAAGCATTAAATAAAATTAATGAAGTATTATGTGGCTTAGATGTAGCTACTTGTGATCCTATTCCAGACACTAAAGAAAAATTAAAAGAAATTAGGTTAATTGAAATGTTACTTAAAGCTGCTAAAGCTAAAGTTGAATATTGTCATAAACCAGGTCTTGGGATGGATATATACACATATGCAATGAAAAGACTGGATAAGTTAGCTTGTACAGTTTGTTTATAATAATAATTTAAAACCAACAAATTATGGCAAAGTGTAGTAATTGTGGAACTAAACTAGGATGTTCTTGTAAAAAAAGAACTGCTTCTGATGGCAGATCATGTTGTGCAAATTGTGTTTCTAAATATGAACAAAGTTTGCAAAAAATTAAATCAACATCATCTATTGCTCCAGGAGTTATTATAAACGCCACAGCAATACAAAAAGATTAACATGGCAACAAAGACTTACGTTGTTGGTAGATTTAATAGAGTTTATCGTTTAGATGATCATGGTGCTAGTACATCATGGACTAATGTATCACCAGGTATTGCACCACAAAATCCAGATAATACTTGGTTAGATGTAATGACAGATCCTGATAATCCTGACAAAGTTATTATTGTTGGTGAAAATTTTGGATCTAATCAAGGTGTTCTTGTATCAACAGACGCAGGTCAAACATGGAATGTTCCAACAGGTAATTGGAATCAATCTAAAACATTTTATGAAGTTTGGTATGTAAATTCAAATATAATATTTGCAATTGGTGATTCAGGTAAAGTAATTAAATCTTTAGATGGAGGAGTTAGTTTTAATTTAGTAGGAACAATTGATATTAATTCTGTTCCTTCAGCACTTCCTGCTAATAAACCAAAATTTACAACAACTATTAATGCTATATCTACAGGAACAGGTAATAATGATCAAACTGTTATTGTAGCTGGAACTTACACTGTGTCTGATTATAGTGGAGGTTTAGGTGCATCTGAAGCTTGGGTTTGGAAATCTATTGATGGCGGTAATACTTGGAATTTAATTAATAGTAATATATCATTAGATGCAGGAAGTGGTGCAGCTGTTGGTGCTGCTAATGGAGCATGGATTGATCCGGCTAACCCTCTTAACATGATTGTTACAACTACTTATGGTCAACATGTTTCAATAAATGGAGGAGTTACATTTACAAATAATCCAGATATACCAAATAGATCTGGAAGACATTTAACATGGTATCCTACTTATGCACCTACAGTATTTAGACATGTTGGAGGTTTAGTAGCACATATTACTGAATCAACAGATATTGGTGCTACATGGACTAGAACAAGAGAAGCTGAAAATATTATTATAAGAGGTGCACATTTTTATACAGATAATAATGGATATTATACTGTTGGTCATAGAGTATTTACTACAAGCACAGAAGGTGTTACAGGTTCATTAAGTTTTACTGATCCTAATCCTGATCAATCTTTTCAAGCTATATGGACTACAATAGAACAACCACCACAACCATGTTATAGATTTGTACCATGTAATGATGAAATTGATCCTATTGTCTGGAGTGATCCTATATTAGCTCAATATGTAGGTGCAGGAGTTATAGAACTTACTATTACTAATGATATTTCATCTACTTTATGTGGTACAGTAGAAGAAATTTCTAATGATGGTACTACAACTGGAATAGCATTACCTATAGGAGGTCCTACTATTGATATAGATTTAGATGCAGCTGCATGTTCTCAAGCAATAGATGTATTTGATACAAATGTATATGAGTTTGGATCAGAAAGCTATGCTACATGTGAAGATTGTATTATTCCTGATACAGATAGTAGATGTTATAATTTAATATCATGTAAAGAAAGTTGTCCAGATATCAATTATGTAATTAATGATCAGTTAGAATCTTATATAGGTCAATATATTTCTATTAATGGCGATTTAAATTGTAGATATTTAGTACAGGCTACTAGGCAAGCTTACTTTAATAGTTTACAAACAAGTGATCTTTCGGATCCAGGTTCTCAATTTCAATTAGGTGCTGAAACATGGAATATAGAATTAGATTCTGTTTTAGTTGATGGCGTAGAATATATTAATAATCCAGCAACACCTTATGTTTTAACAAATGCTAATTACAGCGTAGTTGAATGTAGTGAACTAGTTTGTACACCTGTAGTAGTTAATACAACAGAAAATTGTATTACAAATGTACCTGCTTACTACAACCAAGTATTTGCTAATAACGGAATTCCTTTATCTGCAGAATGTGCAGATCCGGTTTATAATTGTGGAGATACATCTGTTGAAGTACTTAAAATTCAATATAATGAAGGAAGTACTTTTACTATTACTGCAACATTTACAAGTAATTTAACAGGATCTTATCAAGTTATTTATCAAGTTTTAGCCGGAAATGTTTCACAATTTATAATATATCTTTCAGGATTTGATCCACAAACCGTAGATACTTGTAATGATGAAACACAATGTACTGGTGCATCAATTGAGATTACACAAATTAATGCATTTGATAATTGTGATTTTCCTACAGATATTGAAATAGGTGAAGCGTGTGAAATAACTCCACGAGTGGGAGAACCAGGATTCTCTACTAAAAATTGTGATCCAGATGAAGTAATTAAGATTAAAAAGAAATTTGCAGATTCTGTTTATGCATTATTTAAAAGAATGCAATATGGAATTGAAACATGCTGTGAGTATGATTTAGATAAAATTGATATTAAAAATCAACTAATAGATTTAGGTGCGCTTTACGATCCTGATTTATGTGTAGAAGTTATTTTACCAGTAGATTGTTGTCTGCAACCTTGCAATGTAATTGCTCAAGTATTAGTGCCTAACTATATTACTTGCGATGCACCGGTTAATGTAAATACAAGTATTGAAATAACTATTGATTGTGATGAACCAACGGAAGTAAATACAAGTTTAGATCTAAATCCAGTTGCTGCATTAACTTGCTGCCTTGAAGGAGCATTTGATTGGGGTATTTCAGATTTTGAAGCAACCTTTCAAATATTTAATAAAAATACTGGAATATTTAATGGTTTTGAAACTTATACAGCTTTAATTGAAGGTCATTTAGACATAAATGTATGGTATGACGGTGCTCAATGGTATATGACTAAATCTGCAATTGGTAATACATCTGAAGTATTAGCTACTTTAAACGTTCAAGATTGTCCTTATACAAAAGTTCCTCCAGCAACTCCTTCATGGACTATTGTAGATTCAGATGTAACAATAGTTACTACTCAAGAGTGTAGTCTTGGATATGATATTGAAAATGGTGATTTCTTAGTACATTATATAGATGAACCTTTGCAAATAGCAATACTTAATAAAAATACACCAACGGGTACTTATAATGGTCAGAAGTACTGGCAATTTGAATTTTCCGGAATTACTGTAGTTAGTGATGAACTTGCTTATACACCTACAGGTAATTTTTATGAAATATCTTTTGATGGTACTTGGAAAATGTATCAAATTGCAACTCTGGGACAAACTCCTGGTACAGGTACATTAGAATTTGAAACTAATAACTCTACAGCTATTGAACCTTCAAATATTCAAAATGTTATAAGAGATGTTAATGGTTGGACAACAGTATTAGGTTCTCAAAGTGTATTTACAACTGATCAATAAATATAGGATAATTAAGAAAAAAATTGTATATTATATATAGAAGGTTTAATAAAAGATAGTTATATGTTACCAACTAATTCAAGTAAAGCACA
>Ga0098073_1000312_pt1 | contig 18094 bp, 11 predicted proteins | sample 31_taG_FD_75060 | JGI IMG/M metagenome (GOLD analysis project Ga0098073, IMG submission 75060) | Marine viral communities from the Gulf of Mexico - 31_GoM_OMZ_CsCl metaG | ecosystem: Environmental > Aquatic > Marine > Oceanic | place: Gulf of Mexico | collected 2015-07-12
CCATCTGATTTCAAGGTTGAAGGTGAATTTGAGTTAGGAGCCCATAATGTTCCCGCATCTATTTGTTGTCCTTGGTGATATGTAGCAATTTTATTAAATACTGGAGTTTGACCGAGAAAATTGGTATATGACGTATGATAATAATTCATGTCAACCAATAAATTACGACCAATAATTCCATTATAACCAATTTCAAATGAAGATAATTTTTCTGGCTTTAAATAGGATAAATTAGCAGTTTCAAGTGTGACGTTACCAGGATTTGTCAAAATTTCACCTGTAGTCGGATCTATAGTGCCTCCTTGGCTTGAAAAATTACTAAACGATTCTAAAGTCCATGAACCACCATTATGTACACCATAACGCTGAGCAGTTGAAGCTACACCTCCCAATGCAATGCCATAAGGTGTTGGGAAGAAAATAAATTGCTGTATCATATCTGGAAACCGAAAACCCGTTTGATAATTTGAACGTATACTATGGTTTTTATTTGGAGAAAATACTGCTGAGAACCGAGGCGTAAATTGCCCTTTAAAATCTATCATATTGTCGTACCGAATAGATCCAGTTAAATTTAATTTATCTATTATCTTTTTAGAAATTTGAGTATAAGCACCAAAAATACCTGTTTTGGTTCTTTCCTTATTTGTAGGGTCATCTGGTGCTTCATTAAATACAGTAGCATCACTAAATAGGTTGTATCTTCTATAATTAGCACCAGCAATCACTTTTGCCCATTTAATTTGTTTAAAATCATAAAATATTTCATGGTGCCACATATACGAATTAGCATAAAGTGCAGATCCTGGAGGATTCCCTTGATACTTATTTGTTCTTACTTTATCAATAATATTTTGAAATGAAGGTGCATATTCTCCGGTAACTGGGTCGATCATAAAGCGGTCGGCATAAGTTCTTGCAAGTTTATGATCATTAGGAGTTACATTTGGAATAGCTCCTGCGTAAGCAAGAATATAGTCCTGAACCCAACCAGTGCCATCAGGACGTTGTGAAGGATTAAAATATTCATTGACTAAGGCGCCTGTTGTACCAACATCATAGGTGTCGTCTATATTGGTAATACTTACATAACTTCTTGCGAAAAAATTATCAGCTTTAAGTTCAAGTTTATAAAATTCAGAAGCGAAATTTCTATATGCAAATTTTGTATTTGATTGACCTAAGCTACTACCACTGGCAAATTTATAATTACCAATTAGTTCTAATTTATCATTAAGTCTATAATGAATGGCAGTATTTGCTTTAATAGTACGAGCATTATTGTTGTCTAATAAAATACGTTCTTTTATTCCAGTCCTACGAATGGTACCGATGCCAAAATTATTGATAACAATTGGGAATTCATCACCATGAAGGTTAACACCATCAAAATTTGGTTCGTTACTTAAGTCAATAGATGATTCTGGATTATTCCGGTCTGTTTTAAAATCATTTGACGTCCAATCTTGTGCGCCTAAATAATAAAGATTTACTTTAAATGCGATTTTATCGTTATAAGCTTTCGCGTAACGTACACTATAAATACCTAAAGGGTCTGAACCACCTGCATCAGAATTTGTAAAACCGACTTTTGTCATTAGACTTAATCCCTCATATTCGAAAGGACTCTTGCTATTCATAATTAACATACCATTGAATGCATTTGGCCCATATAAGGCAGAAGCCGCTCCCGGTAATAATTCCACACTCTCAATATCTAATTCCGAAATACCTGAAATAGACCCAAGATTAGCATTAATAGTTGGATCTGAAGTATCCATACCATCTACAATTTGCACAAATCTTGAATTGATGGCATCTGCAAATCCACGAGTATTTACGGAGGTTAAATTTATACTTGAGTTAGTCACTTGGACACCTTTCAATAAAGAAATGGCATCATAAAAATCAGCGGATGCCGTTTGTTCAATAAACCGAATATCCATCTTTTCAACACTTACTGGTGATTCAATGATGCGCTGTCTAACTCTGGAGGCTGATATTACAATTTCTTGACCTAATAAAGCTTCTTCAACCATATCGACATCAACTTCCATATTAGATTCATTAATCACAACTTCTTCAGTGCGATATCCTAAATACGAATATGCTAATGTATGTGGTGGTTTTTGATCTGTGGACAAAGTATATTTACCATTGGCGTCTGTAGTAGTTCCAGCAATAGTTCCAATAATTACTATATGTACGCCTTCAAGTGGCTTTTGTGTATTTACATCTATAACTGTTCCCGAGACCTTTGTTTGGGCAAATGCCATAGTAAATAATGAAACTAAAAAAAGAAAGATTAAATACTTCTTCGGAGGGAATGACATAATCAATGTGTATTTATACGTACTAATGTACTAAATTTTTAAAAAAGATAAGATTAACATGAAATTTTCTAAATGCTAAAAATCAAAAAATGACATTCATTTTTTTACGATGATCTTTAAATTTTGGGTGATCAACTTCTTTTATCCTTAAGTTGCGCAAAATTTTCTCATTAAATAAGAGCTGACCTTCTTTATATTCTAGAGCTCTATAATAATATTTAATAAAATTATCCATATCTCCAATGGATAAATATACATTTCCTAAATGAGTATTTGCGAAGCGTTCATAACCTTTTTCGGCTTTTATTTTGTCCATTATTTCTTGGGCCTTCAAGGTATCTCCAGAAACACCATAGGCCATACCCAAATTACTTAAAGTCCATGTTCCAGGATTAAGGCTGGCACTAATTTCTAATTCTGCAATGCCTTCATCAAACATGCCTTGACATACATATCCATATCCTGCCCAAAGGTGACCGGAAAACAATTCAGGTACTAGCTCAATTATTTTTTTACCATTATGCAATACGGTCTCAGGATCATCACAAAGTGCAGGTACTATTGTGGCATAAAAAATATTGAGTATTGAAATAGGATCTAAACTTTCGGCTATTTTTACATGCTCCATGGCTTCTTCACAACGATCGTACATAGCTAAGCACATGGCTAATTGTACATGAGTCTCTGCACTATTTGGATTAATTGCCAGCGCCTTTTTAAAAGCCGACATGGCATCTCTTACGTTCCAATCTTGATGTATTAATATGCGGCCAATATTTAGATGACTTTCAGGAATTTGGTCATCTAATTCCAGCGATTTTCGTGCTGCTGCCTTTGCTTTGGGCAAGGCTTCTTCAGATGCTAACCAATTAAAATCCAGTAAATTAGTATAACAAAAGGCGAGCTGAGCGTAAGCAACGGCATAGTTTGGATCTATTTCAATAGCGTCATCTAAGTATTCTATTGCTTTAATAAAACCATCAGGTGTAAATTTATTTATATGAAAAAGACTTTTAAGATACAACTCATATGCCTCAATACTAACAGTGCCATTCTTTAAAATTTCTTCTTTTTCGTTGCCTAGTAGTTTTATTTTAATCGCTCTCAGGATTTCCTCAGATATTTCGTCCTGGATATCAAAAATATCTGCTATTTTTCGATCAAATTTATCGGAATACAAATGTGAGCCATCAGCAACATTTATGAGCTGAGCTGTTATACGTAATGTATTTCCTGATCGCCTAACACTTCCTTCAAGCAAGTAATTTACATTCAATTGTTCGCCAATGACTTTCAAGTCCATATTTTTACCTTTAAAGGCAAAAGAAGAGGTTCTACCCATAACCTTTAGGTTTGGTACTTGTGCCAACATGTTAATGATCTCTTCACTAATACCATCACTAAAATATTCCTGTTCGACATCGTTACTCATATTTACAAAAGGAAGTACAGCAATGGCGTAATTATTATTGTAGTTAGAAGAAAATACACCTGTTACTTTTAAGGTAAGCACGATAACAGCAACTGATAGACTGGCAATAATAAAAGCGTTCAAACGTTTATTTGAAGCATGTCTACTTAAATCATTATTAAGATCATCGCTTGTTTTTTCTATCCCTTGTGGCGTAATATCGTAAACCCAAGATATAATGATCCATATTGGTAAACCAATAGCCAAGATGAGTGTAACCATCTGTAAAACCCATTCAGGGCCTTTTACTATAGGTAATAAAACTGTAAATACTTGTAATAAAACCCAGGCCACTACTAAATAAGCTATGGTGGACTTTATAACATTGCGACGTTTTAATTCATGAAAGAATTTACTCATTTGATCTTTGATTCTAATAACCTAACAGCTTGTTTAAATTTAGGATCGTCTTTTAAGTCAGGAAACCAAAATGGCATAAAATTCGGAATATAAATAACATTAATAGCAGGTATATTAATAGCGTTCTCAAGATGTTTAAATGCTATTTCCCAATCAGATAGACTAGCATGGATTAAACCATATTCCAAGCCCAATTCTTCTTTTTTATATGGGAACTCCTCTAATTTTTCTATTATCTCCAAAGCCTTTACTTTATCACCTGAAATGCCATAACCCATTCCAAGAAACCCTAATGTAAATCCATCTCTATACCCTGTAAGAGTGGCTGCTAATTCTAATTCCTCAATACCTGTTTTATATTGTTTATTATACAATTGAGCAATACCAACCAGTGCATGACCACCGTGAAAATTAGGATCTAAATTTACAAGTCTGTTTCCATATTCAAGAACTGAATCGTAGTTTCCGTCCATCATATTATAGGCTCCTAGCAAGAATAAATTAAAATTTGAAAATGGATCTAGTTCATCTGCCTTTTGCATATGTTTGTACCCTACTTCATCATTGTCTAGAAACAGATTCAAAATACTCATTTGTCTATTTCCGACAATACTGTTGGGATTAATTTTGAGGCCTTTCTTTAGCTCTTCAGAAGCAGTAGTAAAGTCCAATTCAAACCATAGTTTCATCCGTCCAATTACCATATGACTTTCTGCACTCTTATCATCAAGTTGAATAGCTTTTCTAGCTGCATCTCTAGCTTGGGAATAACTTAATTCTTTAGGAAGCCACTTAAATGCATAAGCGTCTCCATAGCAACTTGCAATTTCGGCATAGGCAAGTGAATAATTAGGATCAAGAGCTATTGCAGACTTATAATATTCAATAGCTTTCATTAAATCATTAGGGTTCATTTTATTGTAATGGTAACGTCCTTTTAATAGAAGTTGGTAGGCCTCAACATTATCAGTGCTATTTTTTAATATGTCTACTTTTTTCTCACCCAATAATTTTATTTTTACTGCACTTAGTATATTTTCAGAAATCTCGTCTTGAATATTAAAAATGTCTGTTATTTCACGATCAAATTTATCCGAGTACATATAGGAACCATCCTCTACATTTATAAGTTGTGCGGTAATGCGTAATGTTTTACCTGAGCGACGCACACTACCTTCAAGAAGGTAATTTACATTTAATTCTTCTCCTATTAATTTCAAATCCATGTTTTTACCTTTAAAAGCAAAAGAGGAGGTTCTTCCCATGACTTTTAGGTCAGGAACTTGAGCAAGCATATTGATGATTTCTTCACTAATACCATCACTAAAATATTCTTGTTCAGCGTCATTGCTGATGTTTATAAATGGCAGTACTGCAATAGCATAATTGTTGGAATTTGATGAAAACACACCAGATATTTTTAAGCCCATAACCACAACTGCTATGGATAAACTGGCAATAATAAATGCATTTAATCGTTTATTAGTCGCATGGCTTCTCAAGTCACTTTGGGAATTGTCATTAGTTTTCTCTAGACCTTGCGGAGTAATGTCGTAAACCCAAGACACAATAATCCATATTGGAAGCCCAATAGCTAATAATAATGTAATTCCTTTTAATATCCATTCTGGTGCATCGACAATAGGTAATAAAACTGTAAATACTTGCAGTAAGATCCAAGCAACAACCAGATACGCGATGGTAGATTTTACGACATTACGACGTTTAAGTTCTTCTATAAATTTGCTCATATACGTAACACTGGGAAATCGAAAAATTCGATTTTAATGATTTTAAAGAAGGCTAATTAAGCTAAAAATGGGACTTTAAATATACAAAAAAAGGATTTACTTAATGGTAAATCCTTATATTTTACTAATACCCATTAACAAGCTCAGGGTAACTACGTAGTTTATTCTTGAAGCACCACGATTAAAGCATCTTCTGTTTTTGTAACTTTAGTTAAGCCATGTTTTGCTAAACCTTTAATACCTTTATCCCAAGCTTTATTGCTTAATCCAGATTGTGTTTTAAGATCATCCAGATTCATGGTTTTTTGGGTTTTAAGGATTTCAAAAATAGCTTTTTCGTTTTCGCTCATTTCAACTGCTTTTTTCTCTGGTCTCATTTGAGGGAAAAACAATACTTCTTGTATAGATGGATTATTGGTCATGAACATAGTTAACCTATCTAATCCAATACCAATGCCTGAGGTTGGAGGCATACCATATTCTAAAGCACGTAAAAAGTCGTAATCAATAAACATCGCTTCATCATCGCCTTTTTCAGATAATTTTAATTGATCTTCAAAGCGTTCACGTTGCTCTATCGGATCGTTCAACTCCGAATAGGCATTAGCTAATTCTTTTCCGTTAACCATGAGCTCAAATCGTTCTGTTAAGCCTTCCTTAGTACGATGTTTCTTCGTTAAAGGACTCATTTCTGTCGGATAATCAATAATGAACGTTGGTTGTATATAGAGATGCTCACATTTTTCGCCAAATATTTCATCAATCATTTTACCAATTCCGAAGGTTTCATCAACTTCAATATCTAAAGATTTACATGCTTTACGAATTTCGTCTTCAGATTTCATATACAAATCAAAACCTGTATGCTCTTTGATGGCATCTAAAATTCCAACGCGTTTGTAAGGAGCTTTGTAGTCAATAATTTTTCCGTTAAACTCAACTTGAGTTGTTCCATGTAAGGTTATTGCAATTTTTTCAAGGAGCTTTTCCGTAGTATCCATCATCCAGTTATAATCTTTGTATGCAGCATACATTTCCATCACTGTAAATTCCGGATTGTGAGTGCGGTCCATACCTTCATTTCTAAAGTCTTTGGCAAATTCATACACACCATCAAAACCACCAACAATCAATCGTTTTAAATACAACTCATTGGCTATACGCAAATACAAAGGCATATCTAATGCATTGTGATGTGTAATGAATGGGCGTGCAGCTGCACCACCTGGAATAGGCTGTAATATTGGAGTTTCAACTTCCAAGAATCCCATTTCGTTGTAAAACGATCTGATGGTATTTACTATTTGTGTACGCTTTATAAAAGTGTCTTTCACTTTCGGATTCACCACCAAATCTGCATAACGCTGTCTGTAACGTTGCTCAGGATCAGTAAACGCATCAAAAACATTCCCATCGGCATCAACTCTTGGTTGAGGTAATGGTTTTAAAGATTTACTTAATATAGAAAAGTGTTTTACCATGATGGTTTTTTCACCAACTTGAGTGGTAAACAATTCACCTTCAATACCAATAAAATCGCCAATATCTAATAGTTTTTTATAAACATCATTGTACAAAGTTTTGTCTTCTCCTGTACAAATTTCATCACGATTAAAATAGACTTGAACACGTCCAGCACTATCCTGTAATTCTGCAAATGAGGCTTTCCCTTGAATACGTCGTGACATCAGTCTACCAGCAACAATGACTTTCTTTCCTTCAGCGAATTCTTGTTTTATCTGTTTTGAGGTGTGATTTACAGGATATAAATTTGCTGGATAAGGATCGATGCCTAAAGCTCTTAAATTTTTAAGCTTTTCGCGTCTTACTAATTCTTGTTCTGATAATTGCGACATGATTTTCTGCTATAATTGTAATTTAAACGCACAAAGATAATTACTATTTATTAAAACTAAGCGTTGTGTATATATTATTGTAACAAATGCACGTTTACGACGTCAGATAGGTAATCATCAATCAATTAAAATCAAATTAAATGAGTTTTTGGAGAGTTTTACTAGCCATTTTTTTTCCGCCATTATCAGTCATAGATAAAGGCTGTGGTTCCATTTTTATTGTCTTTCTGCTTTGGCTTTGCGGTTGGGTTCCAGGCGTTATTGCAGCTTTAGTTATTTTGAATAATCCGGAACGATAGGAATCAAAAGCATCATCAATTTTAATATTAAATGTCGTAATTTTGTAGTCTATGAATAAGAAAGTAGAATTACAAGACCTCGGATATAAAGACTATAAACAAACTTGGGATTATCAAGAACAATTGTTTAAAGGTATTATAGATACAAAAATTAAAAATAGAAGAGAGGAACTAAACCTTGACACTAAAAATTATTTCTTGTTTGTAGAGCATCCACATGTATACACTTTGGGCAAAAGCGGTGACATGAGTAATTTATTAGTTGATGAAAAGCAACTTGCCGAAAAAGAGGCCACATTTTATAAAGTTAATAGAGGTGGAGATATAACGTATCATGGTCCAGGACAAATAGTAGGTTATCCCATTTTAGATTTGGATAATTTTTTTACAGACATCCATAAATATCTTCGGTTTCTGGAAGAAATGATCATTCTAACCCTTGATGAATATGGTTTGAAGGCTGAACGCAGTCCTGGCGAAACGGGAGTTTGGTTGGACGTCGGAACACCATTTGCTCGCAAAATATGTGCGATGGGAGTTCGCGCAAGTCGTTGGGTAACCATGCATGGATTTGCCTTGAACGTCAATGCTAATTTGGGTTATTTTGATTTAATGATTCCTTGCGGTATTCGCGGTAAGGCTGTAACTTCATTGAACGTAGAGCTTGGTCAATCCAAAGTTGACGAAGCTGAAGTAAAAGCAAAATTACTAAAACATTTCACTCAACTTTTTGAAGCTGAACTACTAACTAAAACAACAACGATTTGAATTTAGGTGCTTGGATAGCAGTTGCTGTAGCTATTTTTATTGCTCTTTATTATGGTAATAAAGCAGCAAAACAAAAGAAGAATAAGGAGAAATAAAAGCCTTAAAACTTCATCAATCGTTCCAAATCACCAGGAGCTCTGACTAAATCTTTGCTTAACACTTCACAACCTGTTTCGGTAATTAAAATAACATCTTCAGTAAACACTGAAATTTGTTCATCGTGATTATAGTACCAAGGCTCAACTGTAAATATCATTCCTGGTTTTAAAACAGCTTCTGGTAAATCTGGATCTCCTGTTGAGAGTCCTAAATGATGCCCAAAAAACAGTCCAACTTGCATGTATTTTTTGGCCTCTACAGGAATAATACTATCAGTTAAATTCCTAATATCTTTAAAGGTAATACCTGGTTTCAAAAAGGCAATGATTTGGTTTGCTATTCCTACTTCCATTTCAAGGATTTCTTTTTGCCTTGATGTAAATGTTCCTGAAACTGGAAAGGTTCGGCCAATATCGCTCACATAATTATTATACTCACATCCAACATCAAAAATCACCAAATCGCCTTTTTTCATTACGCGATTTCTCCGATTGTAATGTGTTGCTAAAATGCGCCAAGGCCAAAGCGAATTTGGGCCAGATTTTATAATAGAACCAAAGGCTAAGCGCTGTGCTCCAAGTTTTTTATAGTGACCTTCTAAAACACCTTCCAAATAGCGCTCATCCATTCCTGGTTGTATACTTTTTGCAGCTTCTTTAATGCTCTCAACTGTAATATTTACAGCTTTTCTCATGATGGCAATTTCGGCATCAGATTTTACCATTCTTACCTTTGCAATGGCTTCGTAGCAGTTTTCAAAAGTGACATCAGGATATTTCTTTTTTAAAGCAAGCATTAATATTTGAACTGGAGTATAAGTTGTTATGTATTTATCACTTGCCAAACGAACATCGCCTTGCCTGCCATTATCAATTAATATGCTTGAATTTCCAATAGAGTTCATATAGATTGCGAAATCTTCAATTGGGTTTAAGGTCAGTCCAGTTTGTTTAACTATTTCGGGATCATTCAATAATGGTCTGCCTGGAAAATCATTGGGTCGTGATTCACTATAAAAACGCATATCCATTGCAGGAGTAAACACTGTTGTTTTTCCGGAAGGTACTTCAATAGCTAAAATTGCATTTGGCAACTCCAAACCAGTGAAATAATAAAAATTATCCAATTGCCTAAAAGTTTCTCCATAGGAAAAACCATCTCTAGCTGGAAAAAGTACAATTCCATTTTTGTTTTCAGAGGTTAATTCTGAAATTAAATTGGCACGACGTTGCGCTAATTCTTCTTTGCTAAATGGTAATTGTGTCCACTCAAAATAGGATTGCTGAGGTGTTTGAGCAATTAAAGAATGGAATGATAAAACGATGAATATATATAAGAAATGTTTCATTTGTATGGATAGAAAAAACTAAAATAACAAATAAAACAGACTATTAGCCTTCTGCATTAAAATACACCTTGTAAAAATGCATTTTCTTTTCCTCATCGTAACCACGTTCCAAATATTCGGCAGAAGCATCAGGTGCATCTACATCCAGTTTTATTTGAATGTTGGTGTCCAGCTTTATTTCGGTTTTTATCTTTTGCTTTTGCTTTTTCAATACCACTTCAGAGACATCAAACTGATTTCTAATCACTATATTATGGTCGCTTTCGTAGGTTTTTTTGTAATCTTCAAAAAGTTGGATATGGTCTTCCTTTTCTTCAAAAACATCTTCTTTAAAAGTTTCAATGTTTACCACTTCGTTTTCTTTAAAAAAGTCCACCGTTTTGGCTAAAAACACACTTTGTTCTTGCATTCCAAATTGTGGTTGCATGACTTCTTTGGAGAATTCTCTACACATCTCAATGTAATTTTTGGTGTGTTGGTTGGCATCGTCTGGATACTTAATGTTTAAGAATTTTTTAATCCAATATTGTGCATCGTAGTTGTTGTTATCTACACTTAACACAATTTTGCCTTCGCCATCAGCAGCATTTAAAATGAGGCAACCTTTGTCTACTTTTTTGGTTTGAATCCCTTTTTGCACAAACAAGTCGTAGCTATTGTTTTCTAAATAGGTTTGAAAAAAATGCGACTTGTTTTCTACTTTAAAAACACCAACAGCATCAGTGGTGTAATCTTCGTATTCTATATCGTGAAACAAACACACAATCACATCACCAGTTTTTATGTGTACCGAATCGGATTGCTCAAACAAATGCGTAACGATGTGTTTTGAAATGTCTACAAAGTCTGTATCGTCATTGAGTAATTGGGTGGCATAACTGTTTATTTCATTGAGCGCCAGGTTGGAGTGATGGTTAAAACGGTAGCTTTCTGCAACACTGCCAAAAGGACGCAATAAGTAAGGTAAGATGAGGTCGTAACTGGCTTCATCAAAATCTATAGGTTGTTCAGAAAAAGTGTTTTTGGTGCTGTTGAATTTGTTGCCAACCTTATGTAAGATGCATTTTGAAATGGAAGCTATGGTGCGTTTGATCATGTGTAAAATTTAGAAGTGCAATACTACTAAATTTGGGAGGATTTTGGATACAATAAAAAATGGAATATTTAGAAAGCTCTTTTAAGGCTTAGATAAATTCAGTTTTAATTCAAGATTATCGGTTGTTAAACGAAGTTAGCCAATTTTTTCTACAAAATTTGTACGTAGTTCTATGTGTTTTTATTCTTTATTTAAGTCTTTTTTCATTTTTATAGCACTCACATCATCGTGATTTAAAACACGAGTGTTGCTGCGTTTTATGTTCATAATAAGTCCGCAAGCTGGATCAGGACAAGTGACTTGTGAGTCGGTTTCCATCCAATCTGCTGGATGGTTTTTGCGCTGTTTGGTTGGAAGCAAAGGAATAGTTGACTGCAAAGCATAAAGGCAAAAATCACTCTTTTCAGGCAAGGAAATTTTTCCGCCTTTTAAATAAAAGGCGTCGCCAACGGTCATGTTGCAGGTACAATGTCCATTTATCTGTTCTATCACAATTTCAAGGTCGTACAATTCAAACTGATCGTCGCGAAGTTTTGTTTTTTTACTCATCTGTGTCCTTTAGTTTTTTATGTTTCCCGTAACCGAAAAAAATGGTCAATAAAGCCATAACCAATAAGCTCCATGACATAAAGTTAAACAATCCAACTTGCAATGGGCTTACCTGTGGTATGCCAAATTCTTGTCCTGTATTGGTCATGTTTGCCATTAAAATTACAGGAATAAAATAAGGCAATACAAACGGAAATGTGCAAGCGATTAAGCTCAAAACATTGGCTCTTCTCATTTTTGGAATCCCAAATTTTTTACCTGTTTTATTGGTAAAATCGGTAACCATTAATATGGCTACAATACTGTGCGTGGTAAGAAGTACAGCCATGCTCATTACAATAGAAATCCAACCTTCGGCATGTTTTTTTGTTTTTGTTCGAAGTGCGGCAAAGTCGACCAACTTGGTCATGAGTCCACTGGCTTTTAATGTGGCCACAAGACCCATTAATAAAATGGTGAATATGCTAAGTCCAACAGCACGATTGATACCATCAATAACGAAGCTTTTGGCTGCAAAATTTTCGAGATCTAACGAAATTAACTGCTCCATTGGTAATAATCCAGAGACTAGACCTAAAACAGTTCCGAATAATAATCCGAAAAGTAAACCATGCACTAAATGTTTTCCTTTTAGAAAAAGATAAATGATGAGAGCAGGCACTAATAACATGATGAGTCCTTGCGGTTTTCCTGATAAAAGGTTGTCATTTGCAATACTTGAGTCGTTAAGCCAAATGGCAGTGATTGTATAGCAAACCAATGCCAATAATGCCGCTGGAACAACATATTTAATTCTGCTTTTTACAGTAGCACCAATTTTTGCTTTTTGACTCAATGCGCTTGCAATGGTTGTATCAGAAATAGGTGCAATAAAATCGCCAAATGCAGCACCTCCAATAATGGCGCCAGCCAACGTTGGTAAATGTGCACCTAAAATACCACCAGTTGGATAGAGCAGTGGACTACAAATTAGTATGGTTGCAAAACTAGAACCTGTTGATAAGGATACGATGCAACAAATAATAAACGTAGCAATGACAAAGCCAATACCATTAAGACTGAATTGATCTGAAATCCAAATGAGGGCGTCAACAAACCCTGTAAGTGTCATTAAAATTCCTATGATTGAGGCCAAAATCCAAGCCATAATCATAATCATTACTATTTTTTGAGACATGCCTGAAATGACAATTTCAGAGAACGCAGTTCGATCTTTAGCAAGTATTAAACCTAAACCAAGCGCTAATATTAAAATAGGCCAAAACCCTTTTTCATCAGGTGCTCCTGATAATGCAATGTAAACAACACCAAAAAGGAACACGATAAATGGCAGCAATGCACCTAAAATCCCTCCATGAAATTCTAGGGAACGGTTGTCGTCGTCTTGTAAATCTAGTTCCAAAGGCTTTAGGCTTCGTTTAGGTTATATTTCATAATAGATCCATGTTTTCCTGTTTTGTCTCGCTCCAATTCATAGAAAGGTCCTTTTGGTCCTTTGCTTCGGTTTGTTATTTCAGAAATGGTATTCAAGTCGTTTTCATCCAAGTTGAAACTGTCTAGTTTTTGCAGACTGCTGAGGTGTTTACTATTTCTAGCACCAACAATGACTGCGCCAACCATTGGTTTTTGAAGAATATACTTGCTTGCAATTTCGGCAATACCAACCTCGTGTTTATCTGCAACTTTGCGAAGCGTTTGAAGCAAATCCTGAAAAAGGTCGTAGCTGCCAAATTCATCAATAATCAATCGATATTTTGTTAAAGAACGATTTTCTAAAGGTTGTTTTGGGTCAGGCATTCCCAAATAACGATCGCTTAAAAATCCGCCAGCTACAGTTCCATAACACAAATACGGAATGTTATGTTTTTGGGCTAAGGCAGTCATATTAGCTTCAACACGACGATCAAGCACTGAATATTGAACCTGATTGGTTGTAATTTCTACACCTGCATTGAGTATTTCTTGGATACGTTGTGTATCGAAATTGGTGACTCCAATGTATTTTATTTTACCGCTTTTTTGCAATTCAGAAAGGTGTACAGCAGTTTCTATATAACGTGGAAATTGATAATCCCACCAGGAAAACTGAACCAGATCGAGTTGTTCTACTTGCAGTCGTTTGAGTGAACGATCAATGATGTTTACAACATCTTCTTTTTTTAAGGTTGCCAGCGCATTATAGTCAGGCACATACTTGGTATGCACTTGAATTGGTGGTAAATCGCCTGCTCGAAAAGCGTCTTGGTATTTTGTTCGAAACTTGCCGATTAGAGTTTCAACTCCTGTGTAAATATCAGCACAATCAAAAGTGGTTATGCCAGCCTTTACGAATTTATACATATCTTCAAGAGCCACTTGTTCATCTATGTTGCCATGACCTCCTGCAAGGTGCCATCCACCTTTTATAACTTTAGATATACTGTAATTTGGATTAATTATAGTGCGCTCCATAATTTAATTTGGTGATGTATTGGCAAAAACAGTGTAGAATTCGTCAATAGGAATTGGACCAGATTTCATAATCGTGTCCATAAAAAACTTTAAATCAAAGGCGTTTCCGAGACGTTTTTTTTCTGATTCTAATAATTCGGTGAATTGTTTGCCTCCTAAAAAGTACGACGTCAATTGCATGGGTGAATTCGTGATACGTCCCCAAAGACTTTTAGCAAATTGAGGTGCGAGTAATGAGGTTTCTTCAGAGAATTTTAAAACTTGATCTTGACTCCATCCATAGCAATGTACTTGCACTGAAGTGTATGCTCTATTAGCATTTTCAAGTCGTTTACGTAAATGTGCCAAAAGCGTAAGCGGATTTTCTTTTTCCCATCCAGCATCGAGCAACACTTTTTCTGTAAACGTGGCCCAACCTTCGGTGTAAATACCAAAAGGAAACAATAAACGAATTGGGTGTGCTGTCTCTCTACTGATTTTAAGCTGCATGTAATGACCTGGAAAAAGCTCATGAATGACAATCATTCTATTAAACGGTCTGTTAAATGAAGCCCAAAAATCAATTTGTTCTTGTTTAGGAAGTGTTTCTGGAATAGACGGTAAATTGAGTGTCGTTACAGGATTTGGTGAAAAAGGAGGAGCACTAGCAACCCAACCTATTCTTGCCGCAGGACCAGCGCTTTCAGGTGCAGTTATGATGCGTAAGGTTTGGTATTTTGGTAATGTCGCAATATCATTTTCTTCAATGAATTTTACAGCAGCATCGGATAGCTGATTCCAGAATTGAAGATAGTCTTCAGCATTTAATGGAGCGTCCTTTTCCATATCGTCAAAAGCTTTATCTATTTGTTGCTGATACGTCTCAGGTAAAGGACTATTTGGATAGGCAGATTTTAAATAAGTTTTTGACACTTCACCTAGCAAACCTCTGACGGTTTCTATTTCTTCCAACGCCATTTTTGAAAGTTCTTCTGGAGTTAATCCACTATCCGTATATAACTTTAATTGTCTATCATATTCGTCGCGACCAAGAAGCGTTTCGGTTTGTTTTTTGTTGGAGCTTAATTCATTTTTCGCAAAGAATAACAGTGTTTCCAAACTATTGATTGCAGTAGCAAGATTGTTCTTGAAGTTTGCACATTTTGCAATTTGGAAGTCGTTTTCAATGGATTTGATCAAATCATTTTTGTACGACTCTAAAATTGAGGTAAGTCGATTAATGCCACGGTCTAAATCATCTTCTGAAACTGTCTTTAGATTGTTTTTAGCAGCATCACTCATCTTAGCCACTTGAGCCAAGCGTTGGCAAATTAGGCTGGATTTTTCAGATTTGATGAGATAATCTGCATTTATAACTGGATCCAAGGCTTTTGAAATGGTATTCACATACAATGACAACGAACTTGAATGAAGTGAAAGTTTTTTCCACTGATCAATTTCTGACTGCACTTGAACACGCAGTAGTCGTCCATCTATTGGATTAATGCTGTTCTCTTTTGATAAATCCAGTAAGACTTGCTCATTGAAGTCGAGCCACTTTAAAATATTTTCTTCTGAGAAATCTTCAAATTGAAACACTGAAGCATGAATGCCATCAGATAAAGCTTTTGAGGGATAGAACTGTTTCCATTCCTTAATATAATTATCACCGATATTTTGAGACCATATTGTGGTACAGAACAACAAGGCAAGAATGGGAACTTTTTTTAATAGGGATGTCATTGTAGTTTGTAAAAGATTGTGTTGTTAAATATAGCAATTAATGAAACAATTATGTTATTGAGTTTTATTACTTTATTTATAAGAAGAGTTCGCTTTCATAAAATATAAACTACCCAAAACCCTAAATATGTGCCTAAAGCAGTACCTAAGGTACCTACCAAAATAGCAGGTAACACTAAATCTTTTCTATTGAATGATTCTGCCAATGCAATGGCTGTTGTGCCACCACCAACATTAGCTTGACTTACAATGGCAATCATTTCCCAATCACGATATAGCAAACCACCTAAAAGAACGACAATCACACCATGAAATAGCACTGCTAAACCAGCAAAGAGTAATAAGGTAATTCCAACGTCTTTAAGTTCGGCAACAGCGCTGAGTTCACAATAAGCTCCAATAACTGCCAAAAATATAAACACCAAATACAAACCTAAATTATGGCTACCTTTTAGGTTGGCCACAAACTTGGTTTGTGCTAACAGTATACCAATAGTGGACAGTGTAAGTATGGATGGAATTTGCGGTATTGCTTCAGTGATTAGTTCTGAGATGTAAAATGCAGAAACCCCTAAAAAAAGCAACCACATGAGTGAGATTAAATCAATAGCTTCATCTTCTGGATGCGCTTCGTTTGTGGTGTTGGTTGCACTTATTTGTTTTTTGTCTTTCCAGAATCGTCTTAAAATCATTGGTAATGCCAAGGTGGCAATAATCCAAAGTGTTGTAATTACATTATCCACAGCAATGGTGCCAGCATAGAGAACACCATTTTCTTGAAAGTCATACTCTAAAGCAACCGCGTTAAAATTAACGCTTCCTCCTGTATAAGTTCCAGTGAGCATTCCAGCGATAACTTTGGCATCGTCACCCAAAACAGATTCTGGTGATAATATATACCAAGAGATGAGAATACCTAAGGTAGTTGCGATAGAGCCAATAACGAACAAGCCAATCATTGGCAATCCTGCTCGTTTGATAGAGGTTAGATTTACATTTAGTAATAAATAAAATATTGAAATAGGAGCAACGTAATGAAAAATGCCGCTGTATAACTCAATACTATTTGATGCTGTTGGTATGAGGCTTAAGTTGGCTAAAACTGCTGTAAACAGAATCACTAATAAAGCTGCGCCAAATTGTTTTCCGAATTTGGTTTTTCCTGCATATACAGCCAAAATAACCATAAGGCATAATACTGCCAAGACATAAATGGGATTACTAGTAAAGTTCATGTGGTTAGTTATTTGCTCAGGTAAGTTAACAATTTATTAGTAACCGAAACATATTTAACTTCAAACGCCAAGACATAAATGCCTTGGCGCTGAAGATAAAGGGACTTGTCGATTTGGTTATCGTTAAAATATTATCAAACACTTTCAAATAAAAAAAATTATTTGAGCAATAATAAATTTAAAATTAATTATATAGGGAGGAATCCAAATGTAAAATTAAATGCTTTATTATCAAAGCATTGACTTAATTTTTTTGATAAATAATTATTGAGTCACTATCACCAATGGTAACAAACTCTAAATTGTTGTCTTTGTCAATATTTTTTAACTCGATTTCTGAGTTGCCATAAACTGGAAAATTATTTTGAATTTTTGCTAAGCTGTCAAACAAGTAAATCTTCTTGGCTTGCAAGTCGGTAACAGTGACATAAATTTTATCGTTTATATAAAAAATATTAGGCTTTGTGTAATTACCAAAATCAAGTTCAAACGTATTTTGCTTAATGGTTAAATTGTTTTCTGATAGTGTTACTAAAGTTTTGCTAGTTGTAGTTATAGCATGATTATTATCAAGGTTTAGATTTTGTTTACTTACGCTACCGTTTGAGTTTACTTGTACTAGGTCTCCATTTCTGTTGGTGGTTGTAAATAAGTCTTTATAAAGATAGATTTCGTTGTCTGAAAAATCGATGGATTCTTTGACATCAATTCTGGATTGTCCTTGTCTATTTAAAATTTTCATAATATTGCCAGCAG
>Ga0098073_1000315_pt1 | contig 18028 bp, 25 predicted proteins | sample 31_taG_FD_75060 | JGI IMG/M metagenome (GOLD analysis project Ga0098073, IMG submission 75060) | Marine viral communities from the Gulf of Mexico - 31_GoM_OMZ_CsCl metaG | ecosystem: Environmental > Aquatic > Marine > Oceanic | place: Gulf of Mexico | collected 2015-07-12
CGAGAACAAACGCGCACACCGTGTCCGATCGACCCCGACCGAATCCGCACCTCTTCCCGCTTCGTGTTCTCCTCGGACACGAACCCGCGAACGAAGCGATCAAGGCCGCCGCCCGGCGGCACATGGCGCTCCTCGCGTCGGACGCCGTGTGGTTCGACGAAGACGAGTTCGATTCGTTCATGGAGACGGTCGACCATCTCAAGATCGAAGACGGGCATGAACTCTCGGGCGAACCGATCACCCTCCTTCCGTGGCAAGCATGGGTGTACGGCTCCCTCTTGTCGTGGAAGAAAACGAGCAACGGCGGGCGCTTCATGAAGCGCGTCGCGGTCGAGGTGGGACGCGGCGCCGGGAAGACGACGGCGTCGGCTTCGCTCCTCCTCCACCTCGCCCGCGTCGGTGGGAAGTCGGAACTCCATGTCATAGCCAACACGGTTCCCCAATCGACCATCGCGTACACGGCGATCGGCGAATGGGCGCGGTCGGCGTTCGGCGACTCCCGCGACCCCGACGCTTCGGACACCGCCGAGTTCAATGTGACCGAGCGCAAGATCGCCCACAACTACACGGGGTCGACCATCACCCGGCGGGCGGCGAAGAACGCGAGTCTTGACGGCTTGAAGGGTTCGTTCCTCGTCGACGAAACCTCGGAGATGACGGGGTCGTGGTTGAAGAAAATCACCTCCGCCTTGCCGAAGCAACGCGACGCCTTCCTCTTGTCGATCACGACGCCGGGCGGTCAAGAACTCGGCGTCGACTCTCCCTACTATGTCTTCACGCGCATCCATCACGAAGCGCTCGAAGAGGAGCATTGGGAAGAGATGGGCGTCGGCTCGTTCTTTTTCGGCCTCGATCCCGAAGACGATTTCGAAGACGAATCGGTTTGGCGGAAGGGACAACCTTCGCTTGACCATGTCATTCCGATCGAGTCGTATCGCGCGGCGCTCCTCGATTGCAAGGCTAGCGGTCGCGAATCCGACTTCGTCCGGTTCCAACTCTCGACCTACTCGACGCTCGACTCGCCGTGGCTCGTCGGGGACATGTGGGATCGGTCGCTCGAAACCGTCGACGGTCCCGGCCCCGACGACGCCGTCGTGATTGGGTTGGATTTTTCGCGGAGTTTCGATGTCACCTCGGGATGCGCGATGTGGTGGGACGGAAAGAAACTCCGCGCGGTGTGGCGTCATTGGGTCATTCGGAAACTCAAAGGCGACATCAAACGCGACTACCAACGATTCCTCGACGATTGGCAACGCCGCGAGAATGTCGTCGTGTGCGACCATTCGGTCCAATACCATTCGATTCGGGAATGGTTGTGGGACATGAAGAACACGACCCGGCTCCGCCGTGTCGGCTACGACGCGCTTTCGGGGATGCACACCGAACTCGGCAAATGGGGAAGCGTCGACGAAAAGTACAACCCGGCGACGATGCTCCCGATGGCGCCGGTACCTCAAACCGTGACCACCTTCGGCCCGGCGACCTACCTCGTCGAAGGGATGTTGCGCTCGGGCATCTTCAAGCCTGCCGACGATCCGGTCGTGAACTACTCGGTTTCGAATGTCCAACTCGAAGAGAATGTAAACGGCGACCGTCGCCCGTCGAAGGTGCGATCGTCCGGAATCATCGACCCCGTCGTCGCTATGTGCATGGCGGCGCATGTCCTCATCGTTGAGGAGATGACGGAACCGGGGGCCTACAACGACGACGCGGAGATCGCGGTTTGATGAATCTACGAAGGCTTTTCCGGTGGCCTCGGGCGAATGTCGCGGGCGGTGGGGGGATCTCCTTCATCCCCGATTATGCGGGGGCGCCTCGAATCACGGCGTCGACCATCAAGACCGACCCGATTCAAGCGCTCAACTACACGCCGGTCGCCCGCGCGATCTCTTCGATCGCGGTCGACCTCGCGCGGTGTGGCCTCGTCATTCAAGAGCGCGACGGGTGCGGGTGGACCAATGAAGAGATGCCGGGCGATCTCTCGTTCGTACTCAATGACGAGCCGAACGAGTTTCAAACCGCAACCGACTTCCTCGGTTGGATCGTCAACCAATGCTTGCTTTACGGCAACTCGTTTGCGCTCATCTCGCGGCGGGGTGCGGAGGTGGAACAACTCATTCCCCTACGCTCGCACGAAATGCAACTCCTCGTCGACTCCGAAGGCCGGTGGTTTTACAACTCCTCGGAATGGGGCCGCCTTCCTCCCGAGGATGTCTTGCACATGCGGGCGCCACAATACAAGCGGGTCGGGTGGGGAGACTCCCCGACGGCGCTCGCGGCGGAGTCGATCGCGCTCGGTATCTTGATGGATCAAGGCGCCGTCGACGCATGGCGTACACCCGGCCTTGCCAAAGTAAAGATTGAAACGGAAGAGGCCGTCGGCGCCGATAAGGTTCGAGCGATCCAAGAGTCGTTCACCTCGGTACATGCTTCGCGAGAAGGCGTCCTCAAACCGATCGTCGTTCAAAACGGTTCGTCGGTCGACAACATCGGATCGAACCTTTCCGAAATGGAATGGAGCGTTGGTCGTCGGGAGATCATCGCCGACATCGCCCGCGCCTTCGGCATCCCGCCGTTCGTTCTCTTCACCGAAACGACGGCGTCATGGTCGGAGGAGGAATCCCGGATGTACGCGGACGGCTTGGGACAATGGGCCTTCCGCCTTGCGACCGAGATGTCGAACAAACTCTTAGACGACGCCGACACCCGCATTCGCTTCGACACCTCCCGCCTCTTGCGCGGCGGTTTCTCCGAGACCATGTCGGCTTATCAAATCGCGATCCAATCCTCGATCATGACGCCGAACGAAGTTCGACTCGAACTCGGGCTTGGAACCGAAGAGGGTCTCGACGAGTTCTTCGCGGGTCCGAACATGATGACGGGCGACGGTGATCCCGATGAGGCCGAAGAAACCGAAGAGGCCGAAGACACCGAAGCCGAAACCCCGAGCGAAGGATTTGACGATGCCGCATATTGAAACCCGAATGGCGTTCAACGCAATCGAAGCGGACGACCGGACAATCACCGGCATCGCCGTTCCGTACGGTGAGTCGTCGCGGATGATCGTCGGCGAGCGGGCGAGGCCGTTTCGCGAAGTCTTCAACCGCAACGCCGCGAAGACCGGACCCGATACGGTCTTGATCACCAATCACGACCCCGCGTCGATTCCGCTCGCCCGCGTCGGCGCCGGTACCCTTTCGTTCGAGCAACGACCAAACGGCTTGCACCTCCGCGCAAGCCTCCCCGAGTCTCGCCCCGAAATCCGCGAAGCGGTCGCACGAGGCGACATTGATTCCTTTTCGGTCGGCTTTATCGTCGACGACGATGGCGACTCTTGGAAGCATCACAAAAGCGGATCCGTCCGCACCATTACTTCGGCCACGGTGGTCGAAGTGTCTCTCGTTTCGCATCCGGCGTATCCGGGTGCGCGAATCTCCGGAAGCAACAAATGAGCCTTTCCGATCTCCGCAAGACCGCGAACGAAACGCGCGGCCGGATCGAAGCAATCCTCAAGACCGACGGCGAACTCGGTCCGGATCTCGTCTCCGAACTCACCGACCTCGAAACCCGAATGGTCGAAACGAACACCGCCATCGAGCGCGAGGAACTCATCGCTCGAACTTCGGCGCTCGTCGAGAATGTCGAACCGACCTACACGCCGGACAAGCGTCGCGGAAACGCCGCCGCCGCCCCGCGTGAAGTCACCGACGCCGATCGTTGGGAAGCCGTCGCGAACCGCGCGCTTTCCCGTCTCGGTCTCGAAGCCCGAGCGGATGACACTCCGCTTTACGGCTACACCGCCAACGGCAACGACGGCGACTCCCTCATCCCCGTCGACCTGCAAGACATGCTCCTTCGCATCGCCCCGAATCTTTCGGCGGTGAGAAATGCGGCGACCGTCCGGTCTTTTAGCGTTGATGCGGAGATTCCCGTCGTCGCCAACCGTGCGAGCGTTGCAACCATCGTTAGCGAAGGGTCGGCCTTCGCCGATGTCGCTCCCGAGTTCGACCGCCTTCGCGTGAAGAACTTCAAGACCGCAACCGAAACCGTCTTCTCGATCGAGTTCCTCGCGGACAACCGTGGCGGCGCGATGGAGGAGACCATGCGGCAGCACATGGAAAACCATGCGCTCGGGTGGGAAACCTACTACGCTTCCGCCTCGCCGACGCTCGGTGCGACTCGCGTCGCCCCCGAGGGAATCCGCGCTTCCAAGACGACCATCGACGCCGCGTTCGATTGGGCGCCGATCAACGACGCCGACGGCGCCGGTGCCGATCTCGCGGCGACGGCGACCACCGAGAATCTCATCAAGGTCATCAACGCGCTTCCGGGCAAGTTCCGAAACGGAACGAAGCATTGGATCATGTCGCCCGCGTTCCACGCCGCGCTCGTCGGCGGCCTTGACGCGCAAGACCGCTTCGCGTTCTTTGCGCAGGCGACCGGCACGGCGCAGAACAACCCGCTTTCCGTCGGCACGGCGCTCGGCTTCCCGATCCTCCTTTCGGATTCGATGCCCGCGACCTACACCGACGGCGATGTCGCTTGTGTCCTCCTCGACCGCGAATCGTACATGATCGCGGACCGATCCGGCTCGATGCAAACCCAACTCGACCCGTTCACGGGTGGCGCGTCGGGTCTCATCAAGTTCCGATCGTGGATGCGTTCCGATGGTCTTTGGACCAACCCGGCCCGCTCCGCTCGTCTCACCTTCTGACCCCGGGGCGTTGGCGGGGGCTTCGGCCCCCGCCTCCCCGGCCTCGGAGCCTTCGCGATGTTCGTCCCCACACGCCTCCACAACCAACCCTTCACCCTTGCGGAGTTCCGAGACCATGTCGGGATCGACTACACCGACGACGACGCCGCCTTGACGCGGGCGCTAGACTCGGCGGCCTCGATGTGGGAGACGAACACGAACTTCTTTCTTCGCGCGACTACCGCGCTTTTCGATCTCGATTTCGTCGAGAACACGATCCCTTCCGCCAATGTCCCTTCGTCGGTCACGGTCACGAAGCGGTCGATCTCGGACGGCACATCTTCGACCGATTCCGATCGTTGGGAGATCGGGCGAGGCTCGGGCATGTGGACCGTACGCCTCGCTCCCGGAAAGTCGTTCGATTCTTCGTACCGTTACGAGGCGACGCTATTGCTTGCGGCGCCTGCGGTCATGCCGCCGGAGGTAAAGGCGGCGGTGTTCGGCCTCGGGCTTCACCTCTTCCGGCACCGTGGCGTCGGTGAGGAAGCCGCATTCGCGACGGTGCCGTATTCCGTCCGGGCGATCCTCGGCAACTATCAACGGGGTTCGATTTGAGTCGCGGACGCTTTACGCACTACCTTTCGTTCTACTCGCCGATCCCTACGACGGATGGCGCCGGGCAAGTGTCGCTCGGCTATGTCTTGTCGTTCAATGTTCGCGGCGACTTCCTTGTCCGCTCGTCGGTCAAAGGCGAAACCAATCTCGCGACGCCGGGCGAGATGCGGATCGCTTCGATCCGGATTCCGTACAACCGAAAAGTTCGCGTCGATTGGCGGGTGTCTTTCGAGGGAACCACATACGAAATCCGGGGCCTTCGCGACCCCGACGGGCGCCGGGTCTTCCTTGATCTCGAAGCGGAGATCGTCGACGGATGAGATACGACGAGCGCGGCATCATGCAAGCGAAGCGGGAGATCGCCCGCAAGGGTGGACCCGTCGCGGAGGCGATGGTCTCGTCGATCTATGTCCCAAGGGATGAGATCGCCAAACTCGCCGCGCAAAGCGCCTTCGCCGTTGAGAATGTCGCAAGCGACGCCGCCCCGTTCGTCTTCAAACCGACCAACGATCGCGCGCGGGCGATGTCCACCATCGGCATCAAGTCACGCAACCGGAAGAAAGGATTCACGCGGGCGCAATACTTCAAGCGTCGAGGCGGCGGGAAGTTCGCTATCGAGCATCCGCCCGCGTTGACGAAGAGCGGCAAGCCTCGCAAGCAACGCTTGCACTACGGGCAAGACTTGGCGACAAAGGTGTATTTCGAACGGACGAAGACGAACAAGAAAGGCGAGACGAAAACGACTCGGACCCGCGTGCGGAGTTACACCACCGCAATCAAGCAAGGGTCGCCGTACACGGGCGGGGCGAGGATGTACAAAGGAAGCCTTACGATGTTCGCCGCGATCGACAAGTCAAAGTCGTATTGGCTATTTCTTTCGAACATGTGGAACGCCCGCTTCAAGCCGAACTTTTCGCAAAGCGGATACAAGTACGGAAACGAGTTCATGTCGCGAGCGCTCGAGCGCACACGCGCGGAAGTCACGAAGAGGATCGCTTTCGGATTCGCGAAGGCGGTCGAAAAGGGTTCACGGCTTCGCGCCGCCGATTGGGAGTCGTACCGATGAGCAACCGACAAGAACTCGCAACGGAACTTCGGACGGCGCTCGCGACGCTCGGTATCCCGGTATCGGCGGACCTCCGCGACCATGCGTCGGACATCCCGGCGATCATCTACGCGATCTCCGACGACGAGTACACGCGAAGCGCGGCGGCCTCCGGTCCTCCGATCTTTTCGTCGGTGATCATCACGGCGCTTTCGATGTCAAGGCTTGACGCCGAAACGCTCGCGCTTGGCGTCCGCTCGGCGATCGCGTCTTCGACTTTGAACGCCTCCCACATCGCGGTCGATGCCGACACCTTCACGCGGGGATCGGATTCGACCCCGGTGTATACCTCCTCATCGACCTACACCATCGTATCGACCCAAGACCAAACCCCCGCCGGATAAGAACCATGGCGACCGCATTCAACGGTACCGACCTCACCTTCAACTCGACCGCGCTTCAAATCACCGACCTTTCGTACTCGTCGGGCGCCGTCCCTCGTGTCGATGTCACCTCGGCGTCGTCTTCGTTCCGTCAATACCTCGCGGGCATCCCCGAGGCGTTTTCGGTGACGACGACCGGCCTCGTATCGCCCGGGAATGTCGGCGACTCGTCTACCTTTTCCGGTGGCCCGGTGACTCCGACCGGGACATACCGGATCGAGTCGGTCGAAGTGTCGGGTTCGCTCGATGCTCCGATGTCGTACACGACCACCTTCGTTCGGACGGCTTGAACCATGCGACTTCTCACGGTGCAAGACATGGTCGACATATCGCAAGTCGACGAGGCGTACCAAATCCCCGAGGCGATCGCCCGATGTACGGACAAGACACGCGAAGAGGTGTTGGCGATGACGCTTCCCGAGTTCAACAAGGTTCGCGACGAGGTGGTCCGGGCGAATGGCCTCGGGTAGTTGCTACCGTAGCCGTCGCCTTGCACATCTCACCGAACGAAGTTCGGGCGATGCTTTGGGTTGACTTCCGCGAGGTAGTTCGGCAAATCGGCGGCAAGGTACCAATGACGCAAAACGAAATCGAAGACACCATTCGGAGATGGGCCGCTCATGGGTAAGACAACCGCTACCGTCGGCGTCAAACTTGACACCGGCACCTTCAAGAAATCACTACAAGCGGTTTCGGGTGGGATGCCCAAAGGCGCCGGGGGCTTCGGTATGTCCGGGCTTGCGGGCGCCGCCGGTGGCGCCGCCGTCGCCGGAATCCAAACCCTTTTCGGTTGGATCAAAGACTCCTTTTCGTTTCTCCTTCAAGCGTCGCCGGAACTCGAAAGAGCGCTCAACTCGTTGAAGTCGGCCTTCAAGGATTTGGTCGGACCAACTATTGATCAAATCGTGATTTCCGCCCGTAAGTTCTTTGACATGGCAAAGAACGAAATCGGCGACCTCACCCGCGACCCAATGTCGTATCTCGAAGAGGTGGCATCGGGCGCAACGATTGCGGCGAGGCGATCGGTTGGCATCGACGACAACGAGGCCCGAGCGCTTACCGACCAAATCGGAACCTCGGTGGGAACCGCCGTGGGCAAGTTTGTCGGCGGTCAACAAACCGCCACCGAGGCGGCGGGTGAGGCGCTTTGGGCGATCGGATTCCAAGTCACGAAGGCGGTAGTCCAATGACGGCGACTTTCTACGACACGACCGACTCGAAGGCACAACGGACCCCGCTCGGGTTGCGTTGGACCCTCACCTTTTACGGCAAGTTCGACGGGGTCGACAAGCCGGTCGACGCTAAAGACGCGCTCGACAAGGCCGACGGAACTTCGGGCGGGTTTCGGCCCGGGCACAAGTTCGTTCCCCCGCCGGGCATCCTCACGCCGTCGGGCTTCGGTATCTATGTCGTCGTCTCCGCCAACGCGAGACACGCGCCGAACTCGAACAACGCGGTCGACGAAGTCGTTTGGATTTACGATGTCGAAATCGTCGAGGTGGGCGGCCCCGATTGGAAAGACACCGAACCCGACGCCGTCTTCGAAACATCGGTCGCGGTGACGAATGTTCAAGCGTTCCGCATCCGACCGAACTTCCCGATTGATGCCGAAGACGACGAAACGACGACTTGGTTGAGATGGCATGCGGACTCTACCAACGGCGGAACACTTTCGGGGTACGGTGACATCGGCGGTAATGTGGTCGATTGGGATACGAACCCGATTCAATACGCGCTCCCGATCCGAACTACTACGCTTTCGTTCCTCCGCCCCGCCCAATATTGGGATAATACGACGAATGTCTTTGCGCAAGGCGGCTTGTCCGACGACGACTATGTCGGCGCCCGGAACTTCGAAGACTTCGGTTGGATCGGCGGCGCGGGCGAAGTCATGCTCATCGGCGTGAACCGAACCAAAGTCAACGAAGGAACCGTTCGGTTTTCCTACACCTTCCGAACGCATCCTTGGAAGCACGCCGTACAAGTTCCCCGGTCGGTGTTGGGTAATGTCGACGACCGCACCTTGACTCTAAACGAGTTCCGCTCATACGCGAAGACGGTTTGGTGGTCGCAACCGCATACGCTCGTCACCCAACTAAAGAACGAACTCAACATCACCACCGACGAATGGGACGCGATCGGACTATGACGCTAAAGCATCCCAAACTCAACGGACAAGCGCCCACCTTTTACAAGGTGACGGGGTCGACGCAACTAACGACCGATGTTCCTCTTTGGCGATACGACCTCGAACGAATCAAGATGTCGTTCAACCAAAACACGAAGCCCGTACCCTCTTCGCTTTCGATCCCCGACGCCGACATCGACATTTACGGGTACAACATCCACGAAGTCGGCAACACCGCCGCCCAATGGTTCGGGCAAGACGCGATCGACTTCGAAACCGGCTTCGTATTCGCGCCTTGTCCGGACAACCGTACCGTCATGGGGTACGAGTTTCCGGGGCGCCCGCTTTCGTCTACGGGTGCGGTCCCTCGGTTTGAGCCGTTCGAAGAGAAGCGGGTCGTGTGGTTCGTGTGGGCTAACCAACTCTCGGGAACTTGCCCGGAATGAGTACGACGCGCCGGAAGTGTTGTTGCGACGGTGGAGGCGGCGGCGGCGACCCGTGTCTCGCCGGTCCGGGCATTTGCTTCGAAGCGGATCCGAGCGCGTCGTCGACTACCAACGCGCCGAACGGCAACTTTTCCGGCGGCGCGTTGACGGGCCTTTCGTTGGAGTCGTCGACGCTTTCGTATGTGAACGCGGGAGGCGGCGTCGAGTATTGGGAAGGGACGCTCGACGAGTCGTACAACATCGCCGCAACGACTCGGGGCCTTTCCACCTTCCCCGCGATCTCTCGCTCCGAAACTTGGTTGGTTCGCATCGGTCGCGGAACCTCCACGACGGGCTATATCTCGATCCTCGGCTTGGGCGCGGGTAACTACCTCGAAACGATCAACTCGACGAACGACGACGGATATATCGAGATATCGCAAACTCATTGGGGCCAAATCTCCACCTTCCGAGTTTCGCCCGGCGTCCCGTTCGACATCACCGCTTGCCCGACGCTCCCCCAAAGCGACACCGTCAACTTCAATATCTACCTTCGGCGCGTCTATTACCGAAACACCTTTGGTTCGTATGTCATGGACTCGACGCCGTTCGCGTGGACATGGGGCAACGCGATAACTCTCGACCGTGAGGTGTGGGAATGCACATGATGCGAAAAGTATTACAACGGCTTCGCCTCGGCGACCGCCTCGAATGGTTCCTTCGGAAGACCAAACTCGACCGCTTCGCATCCGACCGTTGCGGTTGTGAAAAGCGAAAAGCGATGCTCAACGGAGACCGCCCGCGATGAACCGTATTCAAGTCTCGACCACCAACACAACGACGCTCCTCGTATCGGCGACAAGCGGCGGTTCGGCGGTTCCCGACGGAACCTCGATCCTCGTTTCGTGTGACTTCCTTTCGTACTCGGAAACGGCAGCAACGACGAGCGGCGAGGCTAGTTTTACCGTCCCCGTCGCCTCGGGTCGGTCGGATCTCGAACTCCTCGACGCAACGGTTCGCGTCGGCACGAATCCGCCGGTGTCGCTTACCTTCGAAACGCAATCGGACGGAGGTTCCTTTACCTCGGCGATCACCGTCTCCGATGAGACCATCACCGTCTACGGCGGAACCGGCGGCGGCGTCGACGATGTCGACACGGCGGGCAACTACCTTCGGTCGACGGGGTCGTGGGTTCTCCACACGCCGACGCCGTTCGCGCCGCTCGACCGCCGCTACTCGAAGAACCTCGACGCGGTGGCGTCCGCCATCGTCGCGGGCGAGGCTTCGGTCCTCGTACTCGGTGACTCGATCAACAACCCGACCCAAGCCGAATACATGCGGACGGGGTACATCGCACAATGGCCCGTCGCTTCGTGGAAGGGAATCGCCCCGGCGTTCTCAACGGGCAACGGCAAAGACAACCTCTTCACCGCCGTCGCCGCGACCGGGGCGAACATCACCGGATACGCAACCTTGAACGGCCCGAACCCGAGCGACACGGATGTCGCGGGAACATGGGCCGAAGGCTTGATGATTCAAGGCGGCGCGTCGATCCTTGCGAACAAGATGTCGGACGGCACCGGCGGCAACACGACCAACAACGCCGCCGACTTCGAACTCTTCCGGGTGACACCCGTCACCACCTCGAAGGATCGCTTCATCGGGCGAACCGACTCGGATACGATTTGGGAAGCCGACGATTTCACCATCCGCTCGGTTTGGTACGCCGTGCAAGCCTGCACGATCCAAGCGAGATACCGAGGCGGCACCTTCGGCGACACGATTGAAGTCGACCATTCGCTTTCCGCCGGTTGGAACATCATCGACGGCGCCGTCGGAAACTCCGCCGACGGAAACAACATGCAATATTCGTCGTGGCATTCGAAGATGGCGAGCGGCGACGAGGTTCAATGTACGAGCGTCCTCGCGTACTCGCCGAGTCGACACGGAATGACGATGTCTTACGCGGGCGGCGGTGGTTGGGGCGTTACCAATCATCGGTACGCCGACAACACGAACGCCGGGGCCGTTCCGGCGGCGGACCCACCGGACGGCGCCCCCGTTTGGTACACGAACGATTCGATCGCTAAGCACATGGAGGCTTGCGCGACTAATGTCGTGATGATTTGGCTAGGGCAAAACGACACCCTTTCCGACTACGAAGACAACATCGCGGGAATCGTCGACCGCTTCGAAGCGATCCGCCCGGGTATGTCGTACCTCATCGTGTCGACCTACGACACCTCCGACACGCGAACGAAGTTCGTCGGCATGGCGAACGCCGCCCGCGACCTCGCCGGATCGGACGGCTACGAGCGCGTCGCCTTCCTCGATCTCAACGCGATGATCTTCGACAAGTACGGGGCGTGGTCGACTTGGAAGGGTGACTTCCTCGATTCAAGCGAGTCGCCCAACGAGGTACACCCGAGGGAAGATGGTTCGCTCGTGTTCGCGGATCTCATGTGGCACGAACTCGCGGAGGTGGCGGGTACCTCCGGGAAGGCGTACGAATACAAGTCGTTTTCGAACGACAACACCGTCGAGCATTGGAACCTCATGGTCGACATCGACACGAGCGGCGGAGATGTGACCATCACCGTTCCGCCCGCGTTGAGTACCGGCGACCAAATGGTCTTCGTTGCCCACGGCGGGAACGCGGCGAAGGTGAAGGCTTCGAACACGACCGACAAGATGAACGGCAAGAGCGCCGGAACCGCCATCCAAGCGACGATCGCCAACGAGGATTACCTAGCGATCCGCGTGATGACCTCGGGCGAGATGCTCGTCGAAAACGCCGTGACGATTGCGGGGTCGTAGTGGACACCAACGAAATCGCTTCCGTGATCTCCGAACTCGGCGACCTCGCCGTCCCCGCCGTGTTGCTCGTACTCGCTCGCGAGTGGCATCGTTTCGACAAGACGATGGCCCGGCTTTCGGATTCCCTCGACCGCCTCGCCGAGCGGGTCGACCGCCTCGAAAAGGATCTCGACACATGAACCGACTCGCGTCCCTCCTCGGCTCCCTCCTCCTCGTCTACGGCCTCGCCGGGTGCCGGGCCTTGCCGACGGGCATCTTCCCCGACCCGGTCGCTACGGGCGATCCCGTGGCCCTACGCGAAGCGGCGATCATCGACCGGGCGAAGGCGTCGGCATACGACGAACTCGCCTCGGTGGCGGAAGGCCGGTGGGCCTCCATCTCCGACACCGCCCAACGGGCGGCGGAGACCATCGGGGCGCCTGCGGCCGTCACGGGCCTTCTCGGCGGTTTGGCGGGTTGGATGGTCCCGACACCCTCCCAACGCCGCCGGGAGCGTCTCGCGGAGCGTGAGGGCCTCACACGGGCCCCGGTCATCGTTCCCAAGGCGGAACCGAGCCCCGTAGAGGCGTGAGGAAGGCCCCGGGGATCATGTGGACCGTATCGGCGTCGGTCGCCTCCTTCGCCCCGGCCCGGACATACCCGGGGAACCACACGGCCCCGGAAGCCTTCCCGGCGACGATCGCTTCGAGGTACGCGAAGATGTCGACGAAGCGGATGTCGAGATCGGACCCGGTGGCGAAGAGGAGCGGGGCGGCACAATGAACCTCGGCGGCCCGGACGAGCGCGGAGATTTTCGAGGCGTCGACTAGCCACCCGGTCCGGGTGTGCGGCGTCGCCTCCTTGTCGCCGAGCGGCGCCACCTTCGACCCTCGCTCGATCACCTCGGCGGTCGGCCTCTTGATCCGACTCTTGACTTCGACGACGGCGACGGCTTCGTCGTCCGCCGTTCGAACGATCATGTCGATCGGTGAGTAGGTTTCGGGAATGCGGATCACACGAAGGCCCCACGCCTCGCGTATAGCGTCGGCGACGGCCTCCTCGTATTGATCCCCGGCGGAGGTGTAGCGATTCAAAATGGCGTATCCCGGATGACGACGAAGGAAAACCCCGGACGCATCACCGACTCGTCGGGCATCGGCGGGCGTAGTCCGAACGAGTCATAGCGTACAACCCGCATCTCGTAGATGAGCGAGTCATCTCGGACATATCCCGCGTCGTCGATGGCGTCTTCGATCGGCTTGATGATGTTCGACAAGTCGCGGCGTCGCTTGTCGGGCCACCGCACGACGATCTCGACCGACGCCCCGTCGTCCGGGTTCCAACCCTCCGGAGGCGGCGGGATCATCTCCGCGACTTCGGCTTTCCCACGACGCATCGCGGGCGCCGTTACCCAACGCCCCGCCTTCGTCGGGATCAATCTACGGTTCGCGGTGGGCGGGTTGGGAAGGATGAGTTCGGCGTTCATACGAGCGACCCTTGCGTATTGAGGGAAAGGAAGCCGCCATCCAAGTCGGCGATATTCGCTTCCGCGAGATACTCCGCCGCTCGCCGGATGCGTCGCGGCGTGAGGCCGACGGCGTCGATCTCGGCGACGGCGACCATCGGGATAGGTTTACGAAGCAAGCAACGCAAGACGACTTCGGCGTCGGCCCGCGACCATGATGTCGAACCGGGTTCGATGATGTAGCGGCCTTCGTGGTCCAACCATGCAAGACAACGCGGCTCGATGGTTGCGAAGCGGCCTTTCGCTTCGACGACTCGAACGCGGTCGTACGCCTCGCATCCTTGGGGGAGTTCGATTGTCTCGCGTTCGGACGGGCGCCGGAAGGTGACGAGCGCGTCGGCTTCGGCTTCGAACGCCGAGGAGCCTCGGGGCGACGATGCGTTCCCTTTGGCGGTGTGGTGAACGGCGACCACCGCGATCCCTCGGGCGGCGATGCGTTGGAGACTCATCATCGCCCGGCGGACGCAAACCGAATCGTTCTCGTTTTCAACCGCCGCCCAACGCGACACCGGGTCGACGATGAGAACGCCGACGCCTTCGCGTCGTAGTGTCTCGGCGACGGCGACCGCCCAACTATCCACCTCGTCCGGTTCGGGCGGCGCCGCGATCTCCCGGTCCCACACAAGGAAACTTTCGAGGCCGTCGGGGCCGTGGTCGTGTCGGTAGTCTTCAACGAAGTCTTTCCAACCCTTGACTTCCTCGGTGAAGACGGCAACGCCGCCCGGGTCGCGGACCATCGTCGTTCCGACTTTGAGGAACCCCGTAGTCGTGCGCCCGCTTCGAATGAGGCTTTCGGCAAGCGTCCGGATGAACGACGACTTCCCACCTTTACTCTCGCCGGAGATGAGCGTAACGGCCCGCTTGTAAATCCACCCGGGGAAGAACGCGGTTGCCGGAGGGTTCTCCTTCGTCGCGAGGATGTCGCCGCGATATGGTTCCGGGATCACGGCTTGTACCCCGTGCCGAGAACGAGACGCCGAAGCGCGGGCGTCGCCATGTCGCCATCAAGACAACGGAACATCGCGAGGAAGTCTTCCGAAAACTCGTCGTATAGCCACGACGCTTTCGTGAGACGCTCGCCCGAGATGTTGAGCGCTTGCCGTAGGATTTGGCCCCGCGTGTTGCGCGCTCGTTCACCGCCGACGATCAAGGCGAACGCCGTCGGGGCGTCGAACTCCGGATCGGCGTCGACGACCGGGTCGGAACGGGTGACGCCGTAGTGGGGCGCCTTGCTTCGCCGGTGTGTCGTTCGCCAAAAGAAAGACTCGACCACCTCGAACGGGTCGCATTGGTTCGATTCGACGACCTCCAAGGGTGGGCGGGCGAGTTCGTAGATTGCGGCGACCCTCCAAGCGCGGCGGAGAATCGCAAAGTGTCTCTTGCGGTTCGCTCGGAGGTATACGAGCGCCTCCGCCTTTTCGAGTTTGGAACGGTGCATCGATTGCTCCTTCGGGTGGCTAACCCTCCGGGGATAGCGGGCGCCGATGGATCACATCGACGACCCGCCACCCCGGCAAGACTTCCGCAAGATCAAAAGGGAATGTCTTCACCTTTCGCGATTGCGGTGAGGTTGAGGTAGGGGCGACCGCCGTTCTTGTTGGGCTTCTCGACGATGATCGCGTCGAAGGTGTCACCGGGTGCGAGGGTTCTCGCGGTGGTGGCGTTCGCGTCGAAGGCGGTAAAGTATCGACCGCCGTCGTACCCGGTCGCCTCCACCTTCACCATCGAACCCCGCTCCTCGACATTGACCACCGAGAGTCGCGTAGAGCCTCCGCCCGGGGAGGAGGTAGCGGGAGGAGCGCCCGCACCTCCTCGACCCGGGGGAGTAACCGCCGGAGCCACCGGCGATGTATCGGGTGCGATCTCGTCGATGATGTCGAGATGCGCTTCGACGACTTCGCGAGTTACCTCGCGACCCGCCTCGATAAGACTCTTGACGATTGCGACGGTGGTGATTCGGCGATCTTTGTTCATCGGGTCGGCTCCTTGAAGGTGTCCGGGTTTGAGACTTCTAGCGAGATAAGCATGACTTCGGCGGTGTCGTGTTCGACCGAAGCGTATCGGTACGGAAGGAACGGTTCGCTTCCCTTCAACACGCTAACGCCGGGGAGCGATCGGAGATGCCGGAGCGTCTCGGCGAGAACGAGTCGAGCGTCGGCGAGGGTGTCGACCTCGGTGTCGACTCCGATCCCGGGGCCGTCGATTCGAACGATGAAGAAACGGCGGGGGATCTCGTACGGTGGCGCCATCATCATTCACCGGGGTCTTCGGGCAAGAGAACGACGAGCGTACACACGAGGCCGAAGACGACCAACGCCGCGAGGTATGCGTAAGCGATCACGGCTTCACCTCCACCTCAACGGTATCGGCCCCGGTCCACACGAACGGCGTCGACCCGTCTCGCTTGCAAGCGATGCCAACCGTACACGAACCGCGAGAGTAGCGGCGGTCGAACTTGTACACCTCGTCGAGAACGACATGCCGGGATCCGTACTCGTCCGGGGCGACGATCGTGTCGCCGGTCTTGACGAGGCTATGGTCGATTCGAGCGTAGTCGCCGGGCATGGGTTGCTCCTTGTTTGGCGGAAGGGAATCCCCGGGGCCGGACCGTCCGGCGCCCGGGGTCCACAACTCGATTCGATCAAGAGGCCGCGCGAACTTCGACGATCGTGGCGGCGGGGAAGACTTCCGTCGTGTCGTCTTCGTAGCGAACGAAGATCATCTCGGCATTGTTGGCGTGAGTCTTGACGCAATCGAACACCCGCTTTCCGACATCGTTGCGGAAGATTTCGATACCCTCTTCGAGCATCTCGTCGGCCCGTCCGCGTCGCTTGATCGCCTTGAAAATGCGGCTATTAGCCTGCCCGATCCAAAGGGTCCTTTCCAAGGCGTCCCACATTTCGGTATGACCGTTGTCGCGGCGAGCGAAGTCGAGGGTGTACGCGGCTTCAACGAGAGCGCAAGCGTTCGTGTTGAGCAAGCCGTGAATGATCATATGGACAAAATCCCGGTCGCCCGGTTCGGCCTTGATGTCGTGGTTGCCGCTTGCGTACCAAAGCAACACGGTCGCGTAAGCGTTGAGGAGTCGCACCCCGGCGTCGGAAAGGTGGCAACCGATCGAGTTGTTCGCGTTGCCGATCACGACCCAACCGGAGACCGAGACGCTCGTTGACGAACACGACACCGTCAAGTCGGTCGTGTCAATGTTGACGCGCTTCCCCGTTCGATCCGAGGCGAGCCACCCACGGGCATCGGTGTGGTGCGCCCCGGACACAAGCGACTTCGCCTTCGCAACCTCGCGGGCGAGGAGGCGATCGGCGAGTCGCTCGATCCGTCCCTTCATCCACACGGCGCCGTGGTCGGCGAGTTGGAAGGCGGTGTGAACGGCGCCCCGGAAGTCTTGCTTTTCCGCTTCGGCGAGGATGCGGGCGACTTCGTCGGCGGCGGTGGCGGTGGCGGCGTTGTTCTTGTCGTTGCTCATGGGTTGCTCCTTGCCGGTGTCCGGCGTGTGTTGGCTAGAGGCCGTCGGCTAACGGCCATGCGTGAACGATAGCACACGGAAAAGGCGTGTCAAGCCCGTCGAAGAAAAAACCGCCGGATTCCCCGAAAGGAATCGCGGCGGGAGCGGAGGGATCAAGCGTAGCGGTTCAAGGCGCCAAGGTTCGTCTTGAGGATCGAGATCGCCCGAGCGGCGGCCTTGACCTCATACCGATGATCGTAATCCATTGCGGCAAGCGCGACGATGGCGTCGTCGATCATCTCGACCGCTCGTTTGGCGGAACGGATACCTCCGCTTTGGAGGCTTCGAATCGTGCAAGCGCGACGGGCCTCGCAAGCGATCGCGATCCCTCGGGCTTGGAGATCGCGGTAGGGCGTGACACGCCACCGCACCGACTCGCTTGTCGTTCGCCCGGAGACGGACGACGAGGCGGTGACGATGAGAACACACGCCAATCCTCGGTTGCTTCGCTCCATGCGGTCGAAGCGCGTCTCGATGTGGTCGGGCCAATCCTTCATGATCTCGGCGGCTCCTTGCACCTCGCCTTCGGCTTCGGTCGCGAGGATCTCTTCGATCCGCTTGGGCGTGATGTACACATGGTCGGCGGCGGGGGCGGGTTCGCGAATCAACTCGGCAAGTCGGTTAGCGTCGATTGGGGTGATGGTCTCGGACATGGTCGTTGCTCCTTTGGTCGTTCGTGTTGGCGGAAGGTGCCGGGAGGCCCGAAGGCCCCCGGCGAGAGATGAAGGTTTCAAGCGGCGGTCGTGAGGGACCGGCGAAGATGCTCGATCGTCTCTTCGATGGTCTTGATCTCCTCCTTGACGGCATCCCGGGCAAGCACGACTTCGGGGACGATGCC
>Ga0098073_1000319_pt1 | contig 17997 bp, 11 predicted proteins | sample 31_taG_FD_75060 | JGI IMG/M metagenome (GOLD analysis project Ga0098073, IMG submission 75060) | Marine viral communities from the Gulf of Mexico - 31_GoM_OMZ_CsCl metaG | ecosystem: Environmental > Aquatic > Marine > Oceanic | place: Gulf of Mexico | collected 2015-07-12
CGGCCATGCAGGATCCGGCCTTTCGCGCCTGGCTACCGCCGGCGAATCAGGACGACGGCATGCCGCTCGCCAGACAACTCGCGGACCTCGGCCAGAGGCTGGCGACGCTTGCAGCCAGTCCGGCCTTTGCCCGGGAAATCGCCATGACGCAGCAGCGGCTGATGGGGCGGTCATCGGACTACGTTCTGCCTGACCGGATTCCGCTGACGCGCTACAGCCCGACTGGGTTAATGCCGCCCGCGGTTCGTGGCGCGGCATCCGTCGCGATAGAGTGGGCGATGGCCCAGCCGCGCTTTGTTCTGGAAGACATGATTGCCCAGTTCGATTTCGTACCCGAGGCGGATCTGCGCGCCGCGGTCGATGACGCCGTCAAGGCGGGCGCACTCAAGCCGGTCGCCGGGACGTAAAGAAACACCCGGACGCAGGGGCCTGCATCCGGGTGCTTTTCAGTCGGCTCGCGCCGCCGGATCAGTTCAGATCGAAGCGGTCCGCATTCATCACCTGGACCCAGGCCGCCACGAAGTCCCGCACGAACTTCTGACCGGCGTCGGCGGAGGCATAGACCTCGGCCAGGGCGCGCAGCTGCGAGTTTGAACCGAACACAAGATCGGTCCGGGTGGCGGTCCACTTCTGCTCGTGGGTCTTGCGACAGGTGCCGACGAAGGTCTCGTCCGAGTGGTCGTCCACCTGTTTCCAGGCCGTGCCCATGTCGAGCAGATTGACGAAGAAGTCGTTCGTCAGCTGCCCCGGGCGGTCGGTCAGCACGCCGTCCTTTGAGCCGTTGTGGTTGATGCCCAGCACCCGCAGGCCGCCGACCAGTGCCGTCATCTGCGGGGCGGTCAGCCCCAGCAGTTGCGACCGGTCGATCAGCAGCTCTTCGGTCGGCACATTGAAGCGGACCTGCAGATAGTTGCGGAAGCCGTCGGCGCGGGGCTCCAGCCAGTGGAGGCCCTCGACCTCGGTCTGCTCCTGCGAGGCATCGGTGCGGCCCGGGGTGAAGGGCACCTCGATGGTATGGCCGGCGGCCTTCGCGGCCTTCTCGATACCCACCGAACCGCCCAGCACGATCAGGTCCGCGATCGAGACGTTCTTGCCGGAACTCGCCTTGATGTCCTCGTACACCTTGAGCACGCGGGCCAGTTTTTCAGGCTCATTAACGTCCCAATCCTTTTGCGGGGCCAAGCGGATGCGGCCGCCGTTGGCGCCGCCCCGGTGATCCGAGCCGCGATAGGTCGAGGCCGAGGCCCATGCGGTTCGGACCATGTCCACGATCGACAGGTCCGACGACGCGATGGCGTCCTTCAGGTCCCGGATGTCCGCCTCGTTCAGCGTCGGGCCCTCATGGGCCGGGATCGGATCCTGCCAGATCAGGTCCTCGGCCGGCACCTCGGGGCCCAGGTAGCGGGCCTTGGGCCCCATGTCGCGGTGGCACAGCTTGAACCAGGCGCGCGCGAACTGGTCGGCGAAGTAGGCCGGATCGGCCCGGAACTTCTCCATGATCTTGCGGTAGTCGGGGTCGAATTTGAACGCCATGTCGGCGGTCGTCATCATCGTCGGCACCCGCTTGCCAGGCGTATGCGCGGCCGGAGCCAGGGTGTCATCCGGATTGCCGACCGGCTGCCATTGCTTGGCTCCGGCGGGGCTGCGGACCAGCTCGTAGTCGTGGTCCAGCAGCATATCGAAATAGGTCATGTCCCAGGTGATGGGTGTTGGCGTCCAGGCGCCCTCGATGCCCGAGGTGATGGTATGGTCGCCCATCCCGCTCTCGTGGCCCGAAACCCAGCCCATGCCCTGCTGGGCGATGTCCGCGCCTTCGGGGCTGACCCCTACCTTGGATGCATCGCCCGCGCCGTGGGCCTTGCCGAAGGTGTGGCCGCCCACCGTCAGGGCAGCGGTCTCCACATCGTTCATGCCCATCCGGCGGAAGGTCTCGCGGATGTCGCGGGCCGACTGGAGCGCGTCGGGCACCCCGCCGGGGCCTTCGGGATTGACGTAGATCAGGCCCATCTGAATGGCGGCGAGGGGCTCTTCCAGCGCCATGTCCTTGTCGGGCTGGATGCGGGTCTCATTGCCCTCCTCACCGACCCACTGTTCCTCGGTGCCCCAGTAGACGTCCTTCTCGGGCTCCCACACATCGGCGCGACCGCCGCCGAAGCCGAACACCGGCCCGCCCATGGACTCGATGGCGACATTGCCGGCCAGGATCATCAGGTCCGCCCACGACAGGCTTGCCCCGTACTTCTGCTTGATCGGCCAGAGCAGGCGCCGGGCCTTGTCGAGGTTGCCGTTGTCCGGCCAGCTGTTCAGCGGGGCAAAGCGCTGCTGGCCGGCGCCGGCGCCGCCGCGCCCGTCCGCGGTGCGGTAGGTGCCGGCCGAGTGCCAGGCCATGCGAATGAAGAAGGGGCCATAGTGGCCATAGTCCGCCGGCCACCACGGCTGGCTGTCGGTCATCAGGGCATGCAGGTCGCGCTTGACCGCCGCATAGTCCAGCTTCTTGAACGCCTCGGCATAGTTGAAGTCGTCACCCATCGGGTCGCCCGACTTGCCCTGCTGGTGGAGGATGTCGATCGCCAGATGGTTGGGCCACCAGTCACGATTGGTGCGGCCCAGAAGCGAACGCAGCGCGCCGCGTTCCTTCTTCGGGTCGCTGAGGGGGTCGCCTGCGTTTCCGTCCATGCCTTGATCTCCCGGGTTCGATGAGCCCCGGCAGGATCCCGGGGACGTGGTCCGGTCAAGGTATCAAACGCTCGTCAATAGGCTAAGACTATTTTCTGATGCTGAGGATAGAAATTGCTTATAGTGCGGGAACGCAATCGCTCCACCCACCGGGCCTCACCGACGGAAGCCAAGCGTAATCTTGATCTGGTCGATCGGGGTAAAGCTGGTCAGGTCGTCACCATTCTCATAGGTCAGGCCCACGCTGTACGCGCTGTATTTCGAAGGCAGGAAGTTGAGCGAGACACGCGCCATGGCCGCATCTGCCTCGTCGCCCCCGACGGTCTCGAAGAAGGCGTAGGAACCCGTCAACATCCAGTAGGCCTCTGTGTCGCCGGCACGTGTCCACCAGGAGGCGGATACGCGGCCTCCCAGGCGACTGAACTCCCGGCGATCAACCAGGTCCGTCTTGTCACCAATCTCGTCAACATCGACGTAGTCACCGACAAGCCAGAAGTTGCAATTCCCGCCGCTGACAGGGCCGTACTCATCGTCCCGACTGAAGTCGGCGGCACAGATGTCGCTGTCGGCGAACGGTTCGAATTCAAACTGGGCCCGATAGAGCGCCGAGTCGAACTCATCATCGGTTTCATAGCCCGCGCTCCAGGACAGAAAGCCGACCTCGCCTTCCAGCGCAAAGGTCAGATCATTGACCGGCTTTGCGCCCGAGCGTCGCTGGTAGGCCAACGACGGGCTGACAGGTCCCCAGACAGGGGTAGAAAACCCGATGTAGACGTCAACCTCTGCGGTTTCCTCTCCGCTCTCGCGGTTGTCGAGCCAGCTGAGTGTGGCGAAGGGCCGGGTTTCGAACTTCTTCGCCTTGCCAGAGTCTCCGACGCTACTGACGATCAGCGTGTCCCGCCAGTCCGATGCGGTGTCCCGGCGAGCGCTCTCACAGGGGAATTGGATCCACGCTTGCGCCTGACGGTTCAGGAACAAACGGCCCAGATCGCCAGCCGGCCTGTCGGGAGAGATGACTACATATCTGGACGAACCCGCTTCAACGTCGAGAAGATTGTCTACGGCGACGTCCAGTGTCCTGGCCGGCTCGAGAAGAGGACTTTCCGGGTCATTCCGCCATTCGCCAATTCGATCCCCCAGTGTATCGTTCGCGACGGCAGCCAGGGCGCGACCCCGCAACGATACATCAGCACCGAAAACCAGAGCCGCGATAACATCCTCATGCGCAATGCTCCCTTGGCTACACGGCAAGCCCTGTAGAATTAAAGGCTTGGGTTCATTCGCTGTCTGGGCGTTGGCCGTACCGGCTGTACCCCCTACGGCCAGAAGCGCAACGGCCAGTATTCCTGCTCCCCGGATCATTTCAGGGCCCTCAGGCGAGCGAGCACTGCATCATCCTTGCTCACTTTTTTGAACAGCCAGCTCCAGGTAGCGATCTTGACGGCGGAATAGGTCGAGGTGACCTTTTGCTTGTTGAGGAACTCTTTGGTCGGCATGTAGGAGCATTTCAACTTTTCGTTGATTTCAACAATCAGCCTTTCAAGAAAGGAACGCAATGTCTGGGCATCGTAGGAGTAGGTGCCAACGCCCTCGCCCATGGGCAGGTAATCCCGGGGAGTAAGATGGGGCCTATCCTCCCTGAGCAGGTCTCGGGCACATACAGACACCACGTCGTATAACAGGTCTCCATCCTTGTCCCCTGCGCCAAGCATGTGCCCCTCCTTCAATGAATTTTTGCGAAGATGTCACAATCATGGGGCGAGTCAATGAACATTGTTATTCTTGCCTGCCAGAAGCTGACCCCCGGAATTCGGCGTGTGCCCTCGACAAGAAATTGTGGCCATCGCAGGGCCCTCAACCTGTCCCGGATTTAACTTGTTCGATCGCACCGACGTGCTACCGCCCGGATCATCGAACCTCTCTGTAGCCAAAGGCGAATTGGCGCCTCTGGGGCCGCATTTCTGTATCGGGCTGAACATGTCGAACCGTACGCTGCTGATGACCACAGCGCTCCTCTTTGGATGTGTCCTGACTGCTGCCGCTCCGGCGCTTGCGCAGGACGCCGACCAGGATCCGCCCGCCACGGTTGAGGACGAAGACGCCGAGGAAGAAGCGACCGAGGTCGACGAGATTATCGTCCAGGGCACCCGGACCGACATCATCACGGCGGCCGACCGGATGATCTACAACGTCTCGAATGATGTACAGGCCCAGACCGGCTCGGTCGCGGATGTCCTGCGCAACGTCCCGGGTGTCGAGGTCGACCTACAGGGCAACGTCAGCCTGCGTGGCGACGGCAATGTCACCATCCTCGTCGACGGACGCCCGTCCGCCATGCTGCGCGGTGCCTCGCGGGCCGATGTGCTGCAGGCCATGTCCGGCAGCCAGATCGAGCGGGTGGAAGTGATCACCAACCCCTCCGCGGCCTTCAGCCCGGAGGGCAGCGGCGGCGTCATTAATCTGGTCACGCGGACGGCGCAGCCGTCGGTCACCTCTGTCGGCGTACGCGCATCGTGGGACGGCGGCGAGCGTGGCAATCTGTCCCTGAGCGGCAGCCGGACCAACAATGGTCTGACGCTCTCGGGCGACATCGGTCTGCGCCACAATATCAGCGAGTTCGAGAGCGAGTCCGTCCGCCTGCGTCCCGCCGCGACACCCGCGGCGACTATCACCGAGGAAAGCATTTCCACGGGCGAGAACACCAATACCTTCGGCAATGCGCGGGTTGGCGCGGACTACGATCTGAATGCCCGCGACCGGATCAGCGCGGAACTGAGCTATCGCGCGTTCGACGCCGAGAATGCCAATACCCAGACCTTCGAACGCGCCGATGGCAATGGCACGGTCAGCGACCGCTACATCCGTGACCAGACCGGCGGCTTCTCCAACAGCAACGTGGGCGGCCGTCTGTCGTGGCGGCGCAAGCTGGAGGGTGACCAGCACGAACTGGCCGCCGATTTCGAAGTGGACTCCAGCTCGTCCGAGCGTGACCTTGACCTCGTGTCCACCACACAGGTCGGCGGTGAGCCTGACTTCCTGCAGCGCACCGGAAGCGACAACGAAAGCGATTCCTACGGCTTCAAGCTGGACTACACCCGTCCGATGGGGGAGCGCCGTCTGCTGAAGGTAGGCTACGAAGGTGATCTTGATATCGACGCCTTTGACTCGTTCGGCTCGCGCGGTCCCGATGAGGCCGGTCTGGTGCCGATCGCGTCCCTGACCAACCGCTTCGATTATGAGGAATGGGTCCACGCCGCCTATGTCACCTATGAACGGCCGTTCGGCGATCTGGATGTCCAGGCGGGCCTGCGGGTCGAGCAGGTCGATTTCCAGCTGGACCAGATCACGGACTCCATCTCGGTCCAGCGTGACTATCTGAAGGCCTATCCGACGCTGAACTTCGGCTATCAACTGACCGACAGCCAGCGTCTGCGCGGGGGCTACAGCCGTCGGATCAGCCGTCCGTCACCCCAGGACCTGAACCCCTACACCATCTACATCGACCCGCAGAACCTGCGGCGCGGCAATCCCGATCTCGATCCGGAGATCACGGATTCGTTCGAGCTGACCTGGCAGTTGCGCAGGGGCCCGACCTTCTATGCGGTGACGGCCTTCTATCGCGACAGCAGCGGCGGCGTGACGGATGTCTCGCAGGACATTGGCGGCGGCGTGGTGCTGACCACCCGCGAGAACCTGGGGGAAAGCCAGCGCACCGGCGTCGAGTTCATCGTTAACGGCCGCTTCGGCCCCAAGGTCACCTACAATGCCTCGGGCACCGTCTTCCAGAACGACATCAGCATCCCGGGCATCGCGGGTGGCATCGAGCGCAGCGGCACCAGTGCCACGGCGCGGGCCTCGATCAACTGGCAACCGACCGACAGCGATTTCTTCCAGCTGAACGGCTTCTATGTCGGCGAGCAAATCCAGGCCCAGAGCGAGCGGGGTGCGTTTGGCATGCTGAACATCGGCTATCGTCGGAAGTTCACCGACAGCTTCAGCCTGGTCGTGACGGGCACCAACATTCTGGACACGGCCGAGATCGAGGCCTTCACCGACACGCCGGCGTTCCAGGACCGCAGTCGTGTGCGGTTCAGTGAGCCAACGTATTACATTGGCCTGACCTACACCTTCGGCAGCAGTCCGCGGCGTCAGGAGCCCGCCTTCGATTACGGTGCGCCCGGCGTCCCGCAGTAGGGCAGGGGCTGTTCAGTCCCGGTCCCGGTGGTCGGCGGGCTGAATGCCGTGCCGGGCCATCTTGTCGTAGAGAGTCTTGCGCGGCAGGCCGAGTGCTGCCGTGACCTTGCGTATGTCGCCGCGATGGTGGCTCAGAGCCTCCCGGATGAGTTCGGCTTCATAGCGGGCCACCCTTTGGGCCAGTCCGTCGTTCGGCGCGCTGACGGGCGCGCTGTCCGTCAGGCCGACCGCCACCTGATTGGCGAAGTTGGACAGCTCGCGCAGATTTCCCGGCCAGTCGTGCTCGATCAGGCGGCGGCGCACGGCGTGATCAATCGGCGGCAGGGGCCGACCCATCCGGGCCGAGGCACGGACAAGGAACCGGGCGAACAGCATCTGCACATCATCCGTCCGCTCCCGCAGCGGCGGCACACGTAGCCGGACGACATTCAGCCGGTAATACAGATCCTCTCGGAGGTCGCCGCGTGCGACGGCCTCGACCGGGTCGTTCTGGGTTGCGGCCAGGACCCTCAGGTCCAACGCCCGGGGCTCGGTGGCGCCCAGCGGCAGTACCTCGCGCTCTTCCAGTATACGCAGCAGGGTCAGTTGCGCCTGCCGGGGGGCCAGATCCACCTCATCCAGAAACAGGCTGCCCTGATGGGATTGTTCCACCTGGCCCTCGCGCCGTCGGGTGATGCCGGACACATAGCCGACGTCCTGGCCCATCAACTGGGCCTCGACCCCCATCTCGGTCAAAGCGGCACAGGTCACGGCGACAAAGGGTTTGGGCCTTCGTCGGCCCGCATTGTGGATCGCGCGCGCCACTGCCTCCTTGCCCGAGCCGGTCTCGCCCTCGATCAGCACATCGACCTCGGCATCGGCCAGTTGCCGGATGGCGCCGCGCAAGGCGACGATGGCCGCGCTCTCGCCGCTCAGGGGGATCGACTGTTCCGTCTCGGCCGCAAGCGTGGCGAGGCGCCGGTTGTCGAGGATCAGAGCGCGCTTCTCGAGCGCCCGCCTCAGGGTCTCGATCAGTCGTTCGGGCGCAAAGGGCTTGGCCAGGAAGTCATAGGCCCCGCGTTTCATCGCCTCGACGGCGTCAGCGATGTCGCCGTGTCCGGTGATCAGCACCACGGGCAGGTCCGGGTCGAGTGTAGTCAGCCGGTCGGCGAACTGGCGACCGTCCATGCCGGGCATGCGCAGGTCGGTGACCACCACCCCCTCGAACCCGGAGCCCACGACCTTGAGTGCGGCTTCGGCCGAGACATAGGTCGCAACCTTCAGACCCGCCAGTTCCAGGCGCTCGGCCAAGGCATCGCGAAACGGAGCGTCGTCCTCAACGAGGGCGACACGATCAAGGACCGGGAAACTCATGATGCATGCGCCAGAACAATCTGGAACACAGTGCCCACCGGTGACGCCTCGTGAGACAGCTCGCCCCCGAACCCGGCGACGATATCGCGGCTGATGACCAGCCCCAGCCCGAGGCCCGACGCCTTGCTGGTGACGAAGGGCGTGAACAGGCGTTCGCGTACATCATCACCAAGCCCCGGGCCATTGTCGGTCAGGCGGATCACCACCTTGCGCCCCACCCGCTTCGAGGACAGGGCGATCGTCGGCGTGGCCGTGCCCTCCAGCGCCTCGATCGAGTTCTGCAGCAGGTTCAGCACGACCTGCTCCAGACGGTTTCGCTCGGCCTTGACCTTCAGACCCGGAGACAGTGCCGAGCGGTCCAGCCAGATACCGCGTTCCCGCAGTCGCGCCGAGACCAGCAGCAAGGCACCGTCAATGGCCTCCTCCACATCGACGGCCACCACTTCTGACCGGGTCTTGCGGGAAAAGGCCCGTAACTCGTCGGTGATGGTCCCGACCTTGTCGGTCAGGCCGGAGATCGACGTGAGGCTGCGCAGGGCCGAATCGTGGTCGCCGCGCTCGAGGTAGACCCCGGCGGTGTCAGCGTGGGTACGGATGGCCGCAATCGGCTGGTTGATCTCGTGTGCGACCCCGGCGGCGATCTGACCCACGGTCGCCAGCTTGTTGGCCTGAACCAGTTCGTCCTCCAGCATCTGATGGCTCAGTTCCAGGCTGCGGCGTTCGTCCATTTCATGGCTGAGCGCCTGGTTTGCCGCGCTGAGCTCGGTGGTTCTCAGCGCGACCTGTCGTTCCAGCTCGGCGCGCGCCTCCTCCTCCTCTGCCGCCCGGTTCAGAGCCCTCTGGCGGCGGCGCAGCAGGATGCCGGTCAGGCCGGCCAGCAGGGCAATGCTCAACCCGGCCAGGATGCGCGCCGCCCCGACCGCCCGCGACATCATCTGATCCGCGGGCCACAGCAGATGCAACGTCCACCCCAGCCCCATTCCGGCATCCGTCTCATGGGCGTACAGTCGGGATGCACCGTCGCGACTAACTCGCACCAACCCGGACTCCGGTGCCGTGAACGGCATGTCCTGCAGGGGCTCGCCGGTGGTCTGCTCCTCGGCCAACTGTCGGCGTCGCGCCTCGCTGAGGGGCCGGGTCGTGCGGAACCGCCACTCGGGCGTGGTCGTGATCAGGACCACCCCATCGGCATCGGTGACATAGGTCGGCTCGCCGGCATTGCGCCAGGTCTGCTCAAGGGCGTCGAACTCGACCTTCGCGACGATCACGCCGGCGGGCGTGCCGTCCGCCCGGTCGATGCGCCGCGCCAGATACAGACCGGGCCTGCCGCTGACGGTGCCCAGGGCGAAGAAGGCTGCCTCACCGTCGCGGATGGCCTCTACGTAATAGGGACGAAACCGGTAGTTCGAGCCCACGAAGCTCGTCGGCTCGCGCCAGTTGCTGGCCGCCAGGGCCGTTCCGTCTGCATCGAGGACATACAGGGCGGCGGCCCGTACCTCGCCTGCCAGCTGCTCCAGCTTAAGGTTCAGCCGATCCCGTCGATCGGGGGAGGGCGCGGTGACGAGGGCCAGCAGTTCCGGATCGACCGCGAGGACCGACGGTACCGTCTGTTGTCGTTCCAATTCGCTGGTCAGGACGGCCCCGTGCAGGACAGCGGCGGTCCGGGCCTGATCGCGCGTCGCGGCTTCGGCATCCATGCGGGCCAGCCAGCCGGCGACGCCGATCGCCAGTACGCCGACGACCAGCCAGACGCCCGCGAACAGGCGCCACTGGGTCGTCTCGGACAGTCGGTGCAGGGCCATGTCTCAACAATGCGGATTTTCGCACAAATGACCAGCATATCTGTGCATAAATCCGCACAATCGGGAGACTTTTCTGTAGGGGCAGGAAACAGAAGTGCGAAAAATCATAGAGTTAAGCCGATCTGGCCGATGACTTGCCGACCCGTCCTGCCGATTCCGATACTGGCGCTCTGCGATGCCGATGAACGGCACGTGGGCGTAAAGCGGACAATGATCCGCCGAGGGAGGTTCAGGTTTGATCCAGGTTCATCACGACCAGGGCGCGTCCGCGCATCGCCAGCCCATCTGGAAGCATCTGTACTTTCAGGTGCTGGTGGCCATCACTGTGGGCGGCCTGATCGGACACTTCTTCCCCGAGACCGGCGAGAGCATGAAGCCGCTCGGCGATGCCTTCATCAAGCTTGTGAAGATGGTCATCGCGCCGGTGATCTTCCTGACCATCGTGATCGGGATCGCCGGCATGCGCGACATTGGCCGGGTGGGCCGGGTCGCAGCCAAGGCCTTTGGCTACTTTTTCGTCTTCTCGACCCTGGCGCTGATCATCGGCCTGACGGTGGCCAATGTCGTCCGCCCGGGTGAAGGGCTGAACATCGACCCCGCCACCCTGGATTCAGGTGCGGTCGCCCAATATGCCGAGGCCGCCCACGAGAGCACCATCGTCGGCTTCCTGATGAGCATCATCCCTGACAGCCTGTTCGGGGCCTTCACCTCGGGCAACATCCTGCAGGTACTGTTCGTCTCGATCCTGTTCGGCATTGCCCTGGCCCTGATCGGTGAGCGCGGACAGCCGGTCATCGACTTCTTTGAGACCGTCAGCCTGGCGGTATTCAAGCTGGTGGCCATTGTCATGAAGGCCGCGCCGATCGGGGCGCTGGGCGCCTTCGCCTTTACCATCGGCGCCTATGGCATCGCCTCGATCGCCAATCTGGCGGCTCTGATCGCCACCTTCTACGTGACCTCGCTGATCTTCGTTCTGGGCGTGCTGGGGCTCGTCGCCTGGGCCAACGGCTTCTCGATTTTCAAGCTGATCCGCTATCTCAAGGAAGAACTGCTGCTGGTGCTCGGCACCTCCAGTTCCGAGGCGGCTCTACCCAGCCTGATCTCCAAGATGGAAAGGGCCGGAGCGGCCAAGTCGGTCGTCGGTCTGGTCGTGCCGACCGGCTATTCGTTCAATCTGGACGGCACCAACATCTATATGACGCTGGCGGCGCTGTTCATCGCCCAGGCGCTGAATATCGACCTGACCATCTGGCAGCAGCTGACCCTCTTGCTTGTCGCCATGCTGAGTTCCAAGGGCGCGGCCGGGATCACCGGCGCGGGCTTCATTACGCTCGCCGCCACCCTGATGGTGGTGCCCGATGTGCCGGTCGCCGGCATGGCCCTGATCCTCGGTATCGACCGCTTCATGAGCGAGTGCCGGGCCCTGACCAACTTCATCGGCAACGCCGTGGCCACCGTTGTCGTGGCTCGCTGGGAGAAGGCTCTGGATACCGATGCCCTGGCTCTCGCGCTGAACGGCGAGCCCCAGCCGCTGGCCGCTGCGCCCGATCCGGCCGCCGGCCCGGGAGACGATCTGGTTCTGGCGGACGACTGAAGCCGCCGAAGAAAACAAAAGAATCGAGGGAGGAAACCATGTCCAACACGAAGCGCCAGTGGCTGATGGCCGGAACGGCCCTGATGACTGCATCGGTCTTTGCGACCGGAGCTATGGCCCAATCGGCGCCCGCCGCGCAGGACCCCGAGGACGGCCCCGTCACCCAGGTCGATGATATTGTGGTGGTCGGCTCGAACATCCGCGGCGCCTCGACGACCGACGCCCTGCCGGTTGTCGTTCTCGACCGGCAGGCCATTGAGGACACGGGATTTGTATCGGGCGATGACCTGTTCCGCTCGATCCCCCAGATGGGCGATGTGCTGTTCGAGGCCGCCAACAACCCCCAGACCAGCAACTCGGCCCGGGGCGATGTGAACTCGGTCAACCTGCGCTCGCTCGGCGTCGGTAACACCCTGGTGCTGATCAACGGCCGTCGCATGGTCCAGCACCCGACCAGCCAGGGGACGTCCGACACGGGCACCGTTCCCGTGCTGAGCTATAACTCCAATGCCGTTCCGGTCGCGGGGCTGGAACGGGTCGAGGTGCTGCTGGATGGCGCCGCGGCCATCTATGGCACCGACGCTGTGGCCGGTGTGGTCAACACGGTCATGCGCGACGATTTCGACGGCGTGACCATCTCCAGCCAGTATGGTGGTGCCGAGGGCACCGGCTTCACCGACCTCGAGGTCAATCTGTTTGCCGGTCGCGACCTCGATCGCGGCAACATCTCGCTCTACGCCAGCTATACCGACCGATCCAAGCTGTATGCGGACGAGCAGGATTTCACCCGCAGTGATGACCTGCGTCCGCTGTTCGGCCAGTACCCAGGCTTCGAAACGACGGATGTTCCGGACGGGCGTTCGTCGCACACGCCCTGGGGCCGTTTCCAACTGCCGGGCTCTACCTCGGCGACCCGCCCCCGATATTTCGGCACGCCGATCGCGGCGACGTCGGGAACCTTCCGTATCCAGCCAGCCAGCTTCGGCTGTAACGGCGCGCCGCTGGATGGCGGCCTGTGCCTTGTGTCCGGTGTTACGGCCTACAACTCCACCAACCGCGAGATGCGCTACGACACACGGGTCGGCACCACGGTGCGGTCGTCGATCGAGCGGCTGAACCTGTTCGCGTCGGGCTATTATGAGCTGACGGACAATGTCGAGTTCTTCGGCGAACTCGGCTTCTATGCCGCCGAAAGCCACGCCATCCAGCCGCCGGTCATCAATCTGAACGACCTGTGGATCCCGGCCAGCAACTACTGGAACCCTTTCGGGCCGGTGACCTTCTCTGACGGATCACCCAACCCGAACCGCCTGCCGGGTCTGACGAATGTCCCGGTCGAAGGGCTGCCCGTCTATATGGGCAATCACCGCTTCGTGGATGCGGGCTTCCAGGACGTCATCGTCGAGAATTATCAGGTTCGTCTGCTGGGTGGACTGCGTGGCGAATGGGCCGGCTTCGACTGGGAAACCGCTTTGCTCTATTCCGGCGCGCGCGCCACCGACAGCTCGCCGAACGTCAACTCGACGGCCCTGCAGCAGTCGCTCGCCCTGTCGACACCGGACGCCTACAACCCCTTCAACGGTGGCTGTGTCGACACCACGACCTTTGGCGACTGTACGCCGTCCTCGCCGATTGCCATTGACGCCATCGTCTTCCAGCTGGACCGGGTGTCCGAGACAACCCTGACCCTTGTCGATTTCAAGATGAGCCGTGGCGACCTGTGGTCCCTGCCCGGCGGGCCGGTTGGCGTCGCCCTTGGCGTAGAGTTCCGTCATGAAACTCAGATGGACGACCGGGACGAGAACCTGGACGGCACGTTCACCTTCACCGACATGGTGTCGGGCGAGGTCAATCTGTCGAACGTGGCTGCCGTCAGCCCCAACCCGGATACCGAAGGGGACCGTGACGTCTTCGGCGCCTTCATTGAGTTCGCCGTGCCGGTCGTTTCGCCAGAGATGAACATCCCGCTGGTGCGCAGTCTCGACGTCCAATTGGCCGGCCGCTTCGAGGAATATTCGGACTTTGGCTCGGTGGCCAAGCCAAAGATCGCCCTGGCCTGGGACATCGTCGACGGGCTGCGCGTCCGGGCCTCCTATTCCGAAGGCTTCCGCGCACCGAACCTGGAACAGGTCAACGCCACCCAATATGCGCGCCTCGCCACCAACACTGACTATATCCGCTGCGAGGCTGACCTGCGGCAGAACGCGATCACCAGCTTCAACGACTGTGGCCGCACGGCCAGCGCCTCGCTGCTGATCGCCGGCAATCCGGATCTGGAGCCGGAGGAAAGCACGAACCGGTCCGTTGGCATTGTTTTCCAACCGACCTTCCTGCCGCCGCAGTGGGGCGATTTCACCTTCACCGTCGATCAGTGGCGTATCGAACAGGAAAAGATCGTCGGCCTGCTGGGCGCCCAGACCGCACTTGCGCTCGACTATCTGCTCAGGGTGCAGGGAAGTTCGAACCCGAACGTTGTGCGCGCCGCGCCCGACGCGGACGACGACGCCCTGTTCGATGGCACCGGCCTGGCCCCCGCAGGCTCGGTCCTGTCGATCAATGACAGCTTCGTCAATCTGCTGCCGCAGACGGTCGAGGGGATCGACTTCGGCATCGACTGGTCGCTGCGGCGCACGGCGTGGGGCACATTCAACTTCAGCCTGAACGCCTCCAAGATGCTGGAGTATTCGCGCCCCGCCGGTCCGATCGTCGACCAGCTACTGGCCGCCCGCGAGGCCGGGACGATCAACCCCCTGACGCCCCTGCCGCTGACCAGCCAACTGATCGCGGTCGACGGCCGTCCGGAATGGCGTGTGATGTCCAATGTCAACTGGAGCCAGGGCCCGTGGCGCGTCGGCCTGACCGCCCATTACATCTCCGAGATCGAACAGCCGGGCCTGCTCAGTGACGCGGGCGAGCCGTGGGTGGTTGACCAGCATCTGACCTTTAACCTCTATGGACAGTATGAGTTCGAGAACCTTGGACCGGCTTCGGGGGCCCGCCTTCGGATTGGTGTTCGCGACCTCACCGATGAAGGGCCGCCGCTGGCCGAGGGCGGCTACCTCGGCTCGGTTCACCGGCCCTATGGACGCTACTGGTACGCCAGTGTGGCCAAGACCTTCTGATGATAGCCGGCCGCGCCCCGATGTCTGAACCGGGCCGGTGGCGCCGGGCCATCCCTGGACTGGTCGTGGCCATTGCCCTGGGCGCGTGTTCGCAGACCGCGATCGCGCGCCCCGGCCCGCCCTCTGATCCGCAGCCCATCGACTGCCCCCGTTCGGTCGGCGCTGGCGTCACCTGCCTGTCGCTGCAGGACGAGGCCGGGGCCTGGCTGATCATCGCCAAACCCGAGAACTGGAACGGGCGGCTGATCGTCCATGCCCACGGTGGCCCCCGCATGGGCGAGCCGGAGCGGGAGGACCCGCTCGAGGACCTCGACCGGTTCTCGGTCATGGTGCGTCAGGGCTACGCCTGGATCGGGTCGTCCTACCGGCGGGGTGGCTATGGCGTCCGCTCGGCCGCCGAGGATGTCGACCGCAGCCGGGCCATATTCTGGGACCTGTTCGGGCGCCCGGAGCGCACCCTGCTGCATGGCCAGTCGTGGGGCGGCAATGTCGCGGCCAAGGCGGCGGAGCTTTACGGTGTCGATGAAGCGGGCACGCTCACCTATGACGGTGTGCTGCTGACCAATGGCGTCCTGAATGGCGGCACCCGCGCCTATCAGTTCCGGGCCGACCTCCGGGCCGTCTACCAGTATTTCTGCGGCAACCACCCGGCACCGTCCGATCCCCAGTATCCGGTCTGGCAGGGCTTGCCGGCGGGCGCGCGCATGACCCGGGCCGAACTGCGGCGCCGCATCGTCGACTGCACCGGTATCGGCTTGTCGGGGCGTGACCGCACGGCGCAGCAGACGCGCCGCAAGCGAGACATCCTGGCCGTTACCGGCATTGAGGAGGACGAGCTGATCGCCCATATGAACTGGGCGACGTTTACTTTCCAGGACCTGGTGCAGGTGCGCCTCGGCGGCCGCAACCCGTTCGACAACAGCCGCACGGTCTACAGCGGTTCCTCGGACGACGCCGCCCTGAACGCCGGGGTCGAGCGGTTCACGGCCGACCCCCAGGCCGTGGCCATGCTGTCGCATGACGCTGACCTGACCGGCCAGATCTTGGCGCCCACGATAACGCTGCACGCCCTTCACGACCCGACGGTCTTCTACGCCGCCGAGGCTGTGTATGCCGAGACGGTCGCCTCGGCCGGTCGCTCGCACCTGCTGGTTCAGGCTGCTACCGACGAAGACCAGCACAGCAAGCTGGAGGACGCCGGCTATCTGACAGTGCTCGCTGCGCTGGAGCGCTGGATCGATACCGGAGAGCGACCGGATCCTGTGGGCTTTCAGGAGGCCTGCCTTGGAGAACACTCCCGGCGCTCCTGCCTCTTCGTGTCGGCTAACGGCCGCTGATCGGCCCCGATGGCGGTGCTGATTGAAGGGGTTGTGGAAGGCGGCGTGCATGGAGCTGAACTTCCGCAATGTCTTCATTTGCCGGAAGCGGAGCATGGCCCGGCCTCGCCCCCGGAACGGCAGGTGTGAGTTCTCGACCCGGTTGCTGGCCGCGGGTGTCCAAGCAGCAGGTGTAGGAAGTTCGAACTATCCTCTCCCTTCCTAGGGCTTGATTCACACTCCCGACTGCATCATGCCACCCCGGTGGGGGCGGCCAGTAGTGGAGTAAGACATGGCACGCATCCTGATTGCTGATGATGACCCGCTGTTGCGATCGCTACTGCAGCACAAGCTGGCGGCTGAGGACCATCAGGTGTTTGCGGCCGAGCATGGCGGCGAAGTTGCGGCACTGGCTGGTGTTCACGCGCCGGATTTGATCGTGCTGGACGCCATGATGCCCGTGATGGACGGCTTTGAGGTGTTGCGCCGACTCAAGGCCGATACGGACACGCGCCACATTCCCGTGATCATGCTGACCGCCCTGAAACGTGAACAGGACGTGGTTGGCGGTCTTCAACTGGGGGCCGCCGACTATCTGGCCAAGCCCTTCATTCCAGACGAACTGGTGCAGCGCATCCGGCGAGTCCTGAGCGCCTCTGGTACGGAGCAGGGTGATGATCGTTCAAGACGTCCCGGCTGAGGTCCGGACCGACCCCTCGGCCCTGTACGATGCCGCTGTGACCGATCGACGCGCGGGTCGACATGAGGCGGCGCTGATCAAGTTCAACGCGGTTCTGGAGGCGCGCCCGGGCGACGTGGACGCCCGCCTGAATCGCGGCCTGTCCCTGCTGGCGCTCGACAGATTGGACGAGGCTGAGGCGGATTTCGAAGCAGTGCTGGCGGTCGCCCCGGATTATGTGGACGCGCGGCTGGGTCTGGCGCAGGTCGCCCAGCGACGCGGCAATGTGGAGCGCGCCCGCGCAGAAGTGGAAAAGGCTGCCTTGACGGCCCCGGAACGGGCCGACGTCCGCGCGCTCGGCCGCGCCTTGCGCCCGCCGCCCGCCTTGCGGGTTGATCTTGACGTTTCGAGAAGTCGTCTCGGTGGGTGCCTGCCAGACTGGACAGAGGTCCGTCTCGGCGCTGTCCGTTCCGTGAATGATCGCTGGACGGTCAGCGGCGCCGCTGAGTGGACCGAGCGCTTCGACAATGAAGACCTTTTCCTCGAAGCGCGACTGGACCGTCGTCTCGGCCGGGGCGGGGCCTATGCTGCCCTGGGTAGCGCCCTGGAGGCGGAGTATCGGCCGGAAGTCATGTTTCGCGCCGGAGCCGACATCCGTCTCTCGCCGATCTTCAGCGGAACGCTTGACGCCTCCGCCGCCCGCTTCGCCAGCGGTGATGTGACCAGCCTTCAGCCGGGGCTGGCCGCCGATCTTGGACAGGGGCGGGTTCGGCTGGCGGCGCGCTGGATCAACGTCTGGGACGAGACGGATCAGCGGCGGACCGGCTATGCTCTGAGCGCCCAATGGGCGGCCACGGACCGCCTGCGCCTGCGTCTCGATCACGCCGACGCGCCGGAATCAAGCGAGGGTGTGACCGTGGATGTGCGCGCCTTCAGCCTGGGCGCCGAGTTTGTCCTGATCGACCAGATCAGCCTGCGGCTGGGCATCCTGCATGAGGACCGCGGCGCCTATGATCGGGAAGCGATCACCCTCGGTGTCGGCTGGCGGTTCTGGTGAGCTTTCTGGAGCTTCTGTGGTGGAGCTCGCTGGTCTTCGCAGCCGCAGCGCTCGCCTGGATGGCCGGACTGGTCGGGGCGCGTCTCTTGCGCGAGCGGGCGGACCGCACAAGGGCTACGGACCAGGCGATCGTTCGCGCCCTGTTTCTGGCGGTCATGGGCGGTGATGCCGAAGCGGAACAACAGCTGAAGCCCTATTGTCGCC
>Ga0098073_1000322_pt1 | contig 17858 bp, 12 predicted proteins | sample 31_taG_FD_75060 | JGI IMG/M metagenome (GOLD analysis project Ga0098073, IMG submission 75060) | Marine viral communities from the Gulf of Mexico - 31_GoM_OMZ_CsCl metaG | ecosystem: Environmental > Aquatic > Marine > Oceanic | place: Gulf of Mexico | collected 2015-07-12
AAGCTTCTTGAGTTTTCATATCCTTATGGTCGTCGTTCTTGAACATTTTCAAGTACAATTCTAATTGCTGTGGTGTTTTATAACCTCTTAATGGAAAAATAAAACCGCCTTGTTCGTCAATAAATACCATTGTTGGATATGCATTTACTTTAAAATATCGAGTTAAGTCATGAGGACTATTTCTTCTATTGGCTAAGGCTGGATTATAACCAGCATTTTTAAACTCCTTACCATTAAATTTTATAACATCGTTACCTTCGCCATTAAACTTAACAGCATAGTAATGCTTATTTACGTAATCAGCGACATCTTTATTTTGAAAGGTATTTTTGTCAAGTAATTTGCAAGGTCCACACCAATTGGTGTAAACATCCATCATGATTTTTTTAGGATTTTTCTTTTGCATAGCAACAGCTTCTTCAAGTGTCATCCAATTGATTTCTTGTCCACTTATAAAGCTAGTAAAGGCTAATGCGAGTATGAATAAGTATGTTCTCATTTCTTTGGGCTTTTGTTCAACTTGAGGCGAAATGTATGCCAAAATACGAAAAAACGCCCTAAAATAGAGCGTTTTACGTTTATTTTAACGAATTTATCGATTATCTGACGCCATGCATGCGTTTTTTAATTACAGGTTGCATTGCTAATGAGAAAACACCTAATATGGCTGCAATAGCTGTTAACATCCAGAAAAAGTAACTAATCCCTTTTTCATCGGCTATTTTATCAACGTTTTCACCAAATACTCCAGCTAGCTTCATCCCAATACCAACAGCTAGGTTATATACTCCAAACATAAAAGCAATCATTCTGGCAGGTGAAAGCTTACTAACAAGTGATAAAGCAACTGGAGAAATACACAATTCTCCTAAAGTATGAAATAGGTAAACTAGAACTAACCATATCATACTAACAGATGCTGTTTTAGCTCCAGCTTCAATACCTCCAGCACCAAATGCTACACAAGCCATTCCTAGAGCTAATAAAAACATACCAATGCCATATTTCTGATTGGCAGTTGGATTGTATTTGCTTTCCCACCATTTAGAGAATAATGGTGCAAAGGTGATAATATATAAAGAATTTAAAACCCCAAACCACGATGCAGGCACTTCAGTTAATGGTTTTAAACTCTTTTCTATTAATAAAAACTCTCTAAATCCATCTGACAATTCAATAAATCCTGCCTTATACCACTCATTGGTAAGCATCCATAAGGTTATAATCCAAATAATTACAAAACTTGTTGCTAAAATTATATTCGCTAAACCATACTTTTTAAAGGTTTGCTTAAACAATATCAATAACACCCAATTTATTATAGCCAAAGGTACAATAGCAACTAATGAATTAATTATTAAAAAAGTTAAACTTGCATTCCCTGTTAAAACTCTGTTAGTATAATCACTTGCAAAAATGGTTAATGTTCCTGGAGCTTGTTCAAAGATTCCCCAGAAAAATATGATAAGGAAACAAAAGAAAGAGATGGCTATCATTCTGTCTCTCGTTATTTTAGAGTATTGTGTTAGTCTGTAAACCAATAAGACAATAAACATAAAAAATGCTGAAAGAATAATAAGATCATTACCACCTACTCCAGCAATTTCAAAATCAAACATATTAAAACTACCTCCAGATATTTTAGATGCTGGAGAGTTGATTAACCATAATAAACCCAATAAAATTGATGCCGCAACCAAAACCAATTGCCATCTTGTAAACGGATTCCTTTTATCTGTATCATTATGCAGTTCTGCTGCCTTTGATTCGGCGTTAGGTTTTAACCCTATATTTCCAAAGATATTTTGAGAAAACCAAAATTGTAATAATCCGAATAACATAAATACACCTGCCAAACCAAAGCCTATGCTCCAACCTACCTTCTCTCCTAAGTATCCACATAGTAATATCCCTAAAAAAGCGCCAGCATTAACTCCCATATAAAAAATGGTGTAAGCACCATCTTTTTTCTCGGATCTATCTTTATACATTTCAGAAATAATTGAAGTCATATTTGGCTTAAAAAAACCACTACCAAAAACTAATAATGTCAATCCAGTGTAAATAAAGAATGATGTTTCTAATGCCATACATGCATGACCTAAAGTCATTAACAAAGCACCAATAACAATGGCATAACGATAACCAATAATTTTATCTGCAAAGTAACCACCCAAAAGTGTAGATAAATATACTAGCCCTGTGTATGTCCCAAATAACGCCATGGCATGTTCTCTTGGCCAGCCCCAACCTTCATCCATTAAAGATGCTGTAAAAAACAACACTAATAAAGCGCGCATTCCGTAATAGGAGAAGCGTTCCCACATTTCGGTAAAAAACAGTACAAATAATCCTGATGGATGACCTAAAACTGTGCTCTTAAAAAACTGTTCTGTTGAAGTATCACTCATGATGTTATATTTGGATTAGTTATCTGCTAATTCAAAACCTTCTGCTTCCTCATTCATGGTTCTTTCATTATCTTCTGCGCCATGGGTTAAGGCTTCTAATTTCTTTCTAAATAACATGACTAATCCTCCAAAAACAACGCAAAATACTGCTATTCCTGTAAAGATTGTATACTCACCTAAACTCTCAGAAGCTTCACCTAATAAACCTGCAAGTTTATTTCCAAAACCAGTCATTGCAAAATAAACACCCATCATTAGTGATGCATATTTTAATGGAGCAAGTTTAGTAATATAAGATAAGGCAACTGGAGAAATACATAGTTCACCTACTGTATGGAATAAATATGCTAATACTAACCAGTACATAGCTGAAGAACCATTGCTCTCATATTGACCTGCAGCTGCAGTCATAAAGAAAAATCCTGTTCCCATTATTATTAATCCAATGATCATTTTAAATAATGAAGTAGATACTTTTCCTTTTAATTTTCTATTTGCCCAATAGGCTGCAACTGTAGTTCCTAAGAAAATAATAAACATTGCATTTAAGGATTGAAACCAAGATGCTGGTACTTCCCAACCCATTAACATTCTATCGGTTTTTTCTGAGGCATAAATATTCATTAACCCACCTGCTTGTTCAAAAGCTCCCCAAAACACAATAACCAACAGGAACGAAACGAAAAGAACAACTACTCTATCTTTTTCAATTTTGGATAATGGTTTTTTCATTGCCTCTTTGTCAACTTCGTTTGTTGAAGTTCCTAAGAAGTTTCCAACATGTTTCAAGTGTTTTTGTCCAGCTAAATACTGTACAAGTCCTGCTGCCATACCAATACCAGCAAGTCCAAAACCATAATGCCATCCATAAGTTTCTCCTACATAACCAACAATTAACGCTGCTAGAAATGCTCCTAAATTAATACCAATGTAAAATATTGTAAACCCTTTATCTCTTCTAATGTCTCCTTGTTTATATAAGCCACCAACCATTGTTGAAATGTTGGGTTTTAGCATTCCAACACCAGCAATAATTAAACCTAATCCTGAGTAAAATGCCCACATTTGTTCAACAGCCAAAATACTATGACCAGCAACTAAAAGAATTCCACCATATAAAACTGATTTCTTTTGACCTAAAAATTTGTCAGCAATCCAACCTCCTGGAATTGATGCGACATATACCAACATCGTATACCAGCCATATAATGCTAAGGCGTCTCCATTTGACCATCCTAAACCTGCATTACCATCAGTAGTGGCTGCTACTAAATAAAGCACTAAAATTGCACGCATTCCATAATAGGAAAAACGTTCCCACATTTCGGTAAAAAATAGAACATAGAGTCCAACTGGATGTCCAAATAATTCTTTTTGTTTCATTGTAGCTGAATTTGCCATAATAATAGTTATTAGTTATAGTTTAATTAGTTTGATTGTGATTGAAAAACGAATAACGCAAGACTGAAGTGCTGTCATTTATTAAGAGTATTCGTTTCATAAGTTAAAATAAGTTCGCCTTATTGTTGCTGCAATGTAAAAAAACGCATTGATTATTACAACCATTTTTGAGCATTCTACTCAGAAACCAGATAAATTGCTCAAGATTTTAACAATTTAAGGAGTTATGCTACAAGAATAGTATCTTTGCACATTATTAAATTATTTCATGGCTAAATACGTTTCTGGTTTTTCTAAACTGTCTAAATCCGATAAAATAAATTGGATTGTAGATACCTATTTTTCTAATAACAAGGATGCTAAGTCCATATTAAAACAATATTGGAATTCAAATGACAAACTTCAAAGTTTACATGATGAATTTATTGAGAACACCATTACCAACTATTATTTACCACTTGGTGTTGCTCCTAATTTTTTAATTAATGGAAAGCATTACACCATACCAATGGCAATTGAGGAAAGCTCTGTAGTTGCTGCGGCAAGTAAAGCTGCCAAGTTTTGGTTGGATAGAGGTGGTTTTAAAGCCGAAGTGATTTCGACGACCAAAATTGGTCAAGTCCATTTTATGTACGAAGGCCATGTTGAACTCCTCAAATCTTATTTTGATTTCATTAAACCAAAATTGATTTCAGATACCAAGTCGATCACCAAAAATATGGAAAAACGTGGTGGAGGTATTTTAGATATTGAACTCATTGATAAAACAAGTTCTTTAAACAACTACTACCAGCTTCATGCTTCTTTTGAAACTCAAGATGCCATGGGAGCCAATTTTATAAACTCCTGCTTAGAGCAATTTGCAAAGACGTTTAAAGACAATGCTAATGGTTTTGAGAATTTTAATTCTGATGATCTTGAAATTGTGATGAGTATTTTATCCAATTATGTTCCCAATTGTCTGGTACGAGCAGAAGTGAGTTGTAAGGTATCTGAACTCAATGAATCAGAAAATATTTCACCTGAAGACTTTGCAAACAAATTCTTGCAAGCTATACAAATAGCAGAAGTTGAACCATACAGAGCAGTCACGCATAACAAAGGCATTATGAATGGAATTGATGCCGTAGTGCTAGCCACTGGAAATGATTTTAGAGCTGTGGAAGCCGGAGTTCACGCTTATGCAACAAAAAATGGTAGCTACACAAGTTTAACACATGCCTCTGTTGAAGACGGTGTTTTTAAATTTTGGATGGAAATTCCGTTGGCATTAGGTACTGTTGGAGGGCTTACAAATTTACATCCTTTGGTAAAATTATCCTTAGAACTTTTGGGAAAACCTAGTGCAAAAGAACTGATGCAAATTGTTGCCGTAGCTGGATTAGCACAAAATTTTGCAGCTCTTAGATCACTAACTACAACTGGAATACAGCAAGGGCACATGAAAATGCATTTAATGAATATTTTAAATCAATACAATGCAAACAAACAAGAAAAAAAGGTGCTTGTTGAACATTTTAAAACCAATGTTGTGACTCATAATGCCGTTGTTGATGCCATTGAAAAACTAAGACAATAGTGACCACTTATAGAAGTAACGGAAAGTTATTATTAACCGCTGAATATGTTGTGCTTGATGGTGCAAATGCTTTGGCTTTGCCTACAAAATATGGCCAGAGTTTAACGGTTGAACCCTTTGATAAACCTCAACTGAATTGGAAAAGTATTGACCATAAAGGAGAAATTTGGTTTGAAGCCTTAATAATTCTTGAAAAGATTGCTTCGGATTTTTCAAATCCTTCCAGTGACCTTGAGAAAAGAGTCATTGAGATATTGCATTCTGCCAAACAATTAAATTCAGAATTTTTAAAAAATGATAGTGGATTTAAGGTGACAGCCAAGCTTGATTTTCCAAATAATTGGGGATTAGGAAGCTCTTCAACATTAATTAACAATATTGCCAATTGGGCCAATGTTGATGCTTATCAACTGTTAGAACTTACATTTGGTGGCAGTGGTTATGATATTGCTTGTGCTCAATGTAACAATCCAATTACATATCAAAACAATCTAGATAAAACAAGAACTGTAAATTCTATCTCATTTAATCCACGTTTTAAGAATGAGTTGTTTTTTGTGCATTTAAACCAAAAGCAAAATAGCAGACATGGTATTGAGCACTATAAAACAAAGAAACAGAATGTTACTACCATTATCAAGGAGATTAATTCAATAACTGATAGTATAATAAATTGTTTGTCCATTTCAGAATTCGAAACCCTAATCTCTGCACATGAGCAGATTATATCCAAACTCATTAATTTACCTACGGTAAAATTAGCATTATTTCCAGATTATTCTAAAGCTATTAAAAGTCTCGGAGCTTGGGGAGGCGATTTTGTTTTGGCCACTGGTAGTCCTGATGACATGTTCTACTTTAAAAATAAAGGCTACCAAACCATTATTCCTTACAATGAGATGATACTATAAAAAAAGAGCCTTAAAAAAGGCTCTTTCAATATTCTTATTCATTATACTAACTACTAGTAAAATGTAGCTCTGTTGTCTTCTATTTTTGCAGATTCTCTTAACGCATTAAACAACACAGTACTTACGTTACTTGATTTTGCTGTTGAAACTCTATTGGCAGCGGCTTGATAGCTAGGCAATTCAGCAGCATAATTGATTTTGGTAACTTGAATCATATACATCCCTAAATTACCTGATAGTAATTTAGATGTTTGACCTTCTTGAAGTCCAAATGCTGCACCTACAATATAAGGTTCTCTACCAGCTCCAGATAAGGTTGGATTTTTCATATTAACAGCAGCAGCTGTTTTAATAGTTTGACCCTCACTAGCTGAAACCTCTTCCAATGTGTTTCCAGATACTCGTTCTTTAATTAAGGCTGCTTTCTTTTCTTTTCTTATCGCAGGTAAAGCAGTAACTGAAGCTTTCTCAGGTGTCATTAATCCTTTTTTATTAATTGCAGTCACAACTGCAACTGCATAACCACCACCTTGAATATTGAAACGCTTAACACTGCCTACTTTTACACCATCTTCAAAAGCCCAACGCACCATAGCACGTTGTGAACCCAAACCAGGTATAGACTCATCTAATTCTTTGATATTACTAACTGGTTTTACCGCATAGCCGCTTTCTTGTGCCACATCCTGAAAAACGCCATTAGTAACAGCAATTTCAAATTTTGACGTTCTATTGTAAACATCATCAATCGTTTGCTCCGATGGCTCAATTGGTAACGATAGATTTCCAACTTTAACTGCTTTTTGTCTTTCCCCTTGACTTAATATTTCAATAATGTGATAACCAAAAGCAGTTTTTACAACCTGTAAATCTCCAACTTTATTTTCAAAAGAAAAGTCTCTAAACTCAGGTGCATAACTATCGGTGAATGCAAATTCGATTTCTCCGTCATTTTCATTACTTACTTTATCCGATGACAAATCTAATAAAGCTTTAAATTTTGAACGATTTGCTCTGATTGCAGCATAAATACTATCTGCCGTTTTCTTAGCTTCAGCATCAGTCTTAGTTACTGCAGCATCAACTCTTGTTGCTCCAACAAATGGAATTAATATATGTCTAACTTTAGCCGAATCTGGCACCTGCTTTGTCTCAATTAACTTTGTTGCTTTATAAAAATTTGCATCTTTATAAGGACCATAAACATCCCCAATATTCATTTTATAAACAGTATCAGCTATTGTAGCTGGCAATGCACTTTTAAACACGAAACCATCATACAACTTTACTGCTGAGTGTTCAGCTAAAAATGTTGATTCATCTTTGGTGTCTTTAAATCCTATTTCAGTTTCATCAATTTCTGTAGTTGTCGGGTTATCAACTTTTCCATTAATTAATGTAATTACTTCATTTTTTACAGCCTCCTCATCTTCTAAAGATGGTTCTTCTTTAAACTGAACAAAGAACATATCTCTTGATTCATCAACTTCATACTTTTCTTTGTTTTTGTTCACATAAGCCTTGATATCACTTTGACTTACAGTAATTGTACTATCAGGTATTGAAGCAAATGGAATTTGAACAAATCTAATATCAACATTGTCATTTTCAAGCTTATAGTCTAATTCACCATCTGCCAAAGTACCAATCAATCCAGCTCTCACCATATTGGTGTACATTTGTTCTTTTCCTGTAGCTGCAATATTAGCTTCAAAATTAGTCCAGGCCTCATAGTTAATTGGTGAGCCGTTTAATAAAGCAGTTTCAGGTTCAATAGCTTTAAGATTAGCTATAAACTCATTCAATTTATTTTCATCAAAAGCACCAGCATCGTTTTTAAACTCTTCAAAACCACCAAGACTTTGACTTAGTAAATTTCTAATATAATCTCTTTCAACAGTTAAGCCCAATTCTTCATATTGTGCTTCAAATACAGCCTTTCTAACCTCTTGATCCCAAACTGTGTTCATGGCTTGAGTGCTAGACATAGAGTTACCATACTGTCTTTGAGCATTTTCTACTCTATTCATAAACTCATCACGATCTATATCAACACCGTTTATGGTTGCTACAACATTTTGTGATTTACTTGAAAAGCCACTACTGTTTTTAAACAAGTCTGCTAATACAAATGAAAAAAGTGCTAACGCGATAACTAATATTAAGAAAAGTGAGCGTTGTCTTATTTTATTTAAAATTGCCATTGATTTTATTAATTTTATTAAATATAGTGGGCGAAAATACCATTTTCTATTAAATTATAAAAGCCCTTTATCGTATTAATTTGGTTCTTGTGGGAAAATTACTCATCATCGAGTATTTCTAAAGAAACGAGGTCTATTTTGGTGGTTGAAACTTCTAATATTTTAAATAGAAATTTATTTAATTTCACTTCTGCATTTTGCTCTGGTATGCCTTCTGTAAAGTTTACAATCATTCCTCCTAAGGTTTCATAATTTTCACTTTCTGGAAGATCAAGTTTATATGTTTCGTTGAGATAGTCAACCTCTAAACGCGCTGAAAATTTATAATTTTTATGGTCTATTTGCTCTTCAAGTAACTCAATACTATCATGCTCATCTTCAATTTCGCCAACCAATTCTTCAACAATATCTTCAACAGTAATGATTCCCGAAGTTCCACCATATTCATCTAAAACAACTGCGATACTTTTACGCTTTCTAATTAAAATATTCAGGATGTCTTTTACCAACATGGTTTCTGGCACAAACTCAACTGGCATCACTATAGACTTTATTGTTTTAGGTTTTTTGAACAAATCGAAAGAATGTACATAACCTAAAATATCATCAATGGTGGTTTTATATACTAGAATTTTGGAATACCCAGTTGCTGTAAACAATTCGTTTAATGATTTTACCGAATCGTGAATTTCAACAGCTTCCAATTCAGTTCTAGGAATCATAACTTCACGAGCTTTTACGTCTGAAAACTCCAAAGCATTTTGAAAAATTTGAATTTCACTATCGATATCATCCTTTTCTTCCACCGATTCCATTTGCTCGCTTATATAATTACCAAGTTCTACTTTTGTAAAAGCTAATTGTACTTCGTCTCCATCTGTTTTAAAAAATTGCTTCAGCACTACATCAGAAATCCAAATGACAAAGTCTGAAATAAATGAGAAAAAAACATAAAAAACATAAGCTGGAACAGCAAATACCTTAAGCAATAGATTCGAATAAATTTGAAAAAATACTTTTGGTAAAAACTCGGCAGTAATAAGTATTATTAAAGTGGAAATAATAGTCTGCGTTAAAAGGCTAAAATCAGAAAGAGCAATATTAATTATTTGGTAATTAGAAGGTAACATGGTTTGAAACCAATTAACTAATACATCTCCCATAAAAAAACCATAAATAACTAGGGCGATATTGTTACCAATAAGCATGGTAGCAATAAACTTTGAAGGCTTAACTGTCAGTTTTGATAATACTTTAGCAAGTAATCCTCTTTGCTTTTTCTCAATTTCTATGTGAATTTTGTTCGAAGACACATAGGCAATTTCCATTCCTGAGAAAAATGCCGAAAACAACAACGATATTAAAATGATAATAACTTGATAACTCATGGTTATAATTTACCACGATCTTCAAATCGTTTTCTATATTTTTTTCTAAAAAAGAACATAAACACAGCCAATGCTGCAAAAAACAGAGACATGTAAGAACGATTTCTGTCTATATTCCAATTGCTTATAGCGTCATATAAAAATAGTACAACGAAAAATAGATAAGCGTACTGTAAAAACTGAAGTAATTTCATTACTAAAAATAAAAATTAATACGGCAAAGATACGTATTATTCGTCTATATAGATAACACCTGTAGTTTCTAAAACTTCGGCATTGGTGAAATTTCTATTAGAGTCAAAACCATTACCATTGATGATTTCGTTTTTTGTTCTAAATCTTACCGGCTGATTCGTGAAAAGCCATTCTGTTTTTTGATCATAGTATAATTGCTCTGCAAATAAAGTGTCGTTATTATGAGTTCTGAGTACTACGTTTCCCCTTAGGTCTATTAAATCAGTTTCTGCATAGACTAAAGCATAATCTGCAATTACGTTACTTTTATTATTATCATTGTCATAGATATCTAAATCTACACCATCTGGAAATTCAAAAAATGCAAACTCTCTATTTGAAAAATCCAGCATTTTAGCACTTTTTAAATTCATTTTTAATCTACCAGAGTCAGTGTATTTTGTATTGATATGTTCTGCAATGGTAAGCGGACCACTATCAACAATGCCAATATTTTGAACTTCTTTAAAGTTGTTTTTGCATGCAAAAAACATGGTCACAGTTAATACTGTGACCATGCAAAATTTAATATCTAATATCTTGAATATCATTATAGGTTTGGCACTTTCACACTTCTACCTATCCAACAACCAATGTTAATGGTTTCACCTTGTCTACCTCCTGAAAATATTTCACTTCTTGAAGGCGCTTTTGACATATAGTTTGCAGCTGTATTCGCAGCATCTTTGCTAAGGTTTGCATCAACTCTTCCTGCCTTTCTTGCTTCGTCCGCAGCTAACCAATATACGGCTCTTTTAGAGAAGTTATCATCACCACAACTATTGGCACTGCTCGCATACATTTGAGCGATTGCTAAATGTGCCTTACCCATAGATGGACTTGCAGCCAAAGCTTTTTGATAGTATGTTCTTGCCTGACCGTAACTTCCTTTTTTCTTGAAACCAGACGCAATTCTGTAAAGAATTTTACCTTTTTCATAATTATCTGTTTGTAAATCAACAGCTTGATTGTAATACGCTAATGCTTCAGAATCATTACCTTTCTTTTCTTTTAACAAACCTAAATAATAAGCTGTATCAGCATTTGGTTGCAAGTTGTTTTTTTGCTCTACTATTTTAACAAACAATGGGTCATCAGTACATTCTTTTGCAAACAACCTGTTCATGGCTCTTTGCAACCACAATCCATCGTTTTTATTTTGCTCATAATTCTTGTTGTATAAAGGAATCAAGTTTTCGCAATTAGCGCGATCACCTAAATCTTTATCCATACCTGAAGAAATTTGATCATAAGCTCTAAGATAAGTTGTATAAGACTTTACAATTCTTTGATCTTTGCTGCTTAATTTAATTTCCTCATCGCTATCTCCAGCAGGAATATACTTGTCTAATAACTTTGTATAGTTTTTAACTTCAGATTCAACTTTTTCAGAGATCTCATCATATTTAGTAAACAGATCTTCAGCCGGTTTTTTCCCAGCATCATAAAGATTTACCATTAACTTAAAGTATGTGTATAATGATTTTGGATTTGTAAATGTTGCTTGATCTGTTTTATATGCATTGTCAAAACAATCGTACAACTGACTGTCGGTCATATTTAACTCATTTCTATAGTCATATTGTAATTGACAAGATTTAGCTAAGAATTCACCTTCATCCGTTTTGCTAGCAAAATGCATGCGTCTTTCTTCCCACATTGCCACTAAATCTTTGATAAAAGCAACTTGCTCAGCACCTTTAGAGTTTTCAATTTTATGCTCTAAAATATTTTCTCCGTAGGTAAAAATTGCTCTGTTAAATTTTGGGTTACGTTTTCTTAATTGCATCCATGGTTCATACGCTGCGTCATAATTTTTTGCTTTAGCATATTCGCTAAAAATAGAAAGCGTGTTCATGTCTTCCTCATTACCTTGAGCAGTTGTGAAGTTAAACCCTAAAAAAAGTAAGGCTACTAACAGTGTAATTCTCGTCTTCATAATTCAAGTTTTATATAATAATTAGTTAAATTTTCTTTTTTCAAACCATCTGTCATTTAATGACAAACTTAGATGGAAGTTAACAAAATTTTCTTGTATCAAATTTTGGTTTGTTGTTCCTCTTTTACCTACTTCAAATCCTAAGTTTGCATTTGAGAAAGCTCCTCCAACTGGAATACCTACTCCAAAAGACATGCCAAACTCTTTTATGGACTCGTTATTAATTTTTAAACCTGTCTTTTCAAATCGCATTCCAGCTCTATAAACCATTCTTTTCCAGTACTTATTGAATGATGTATACTGTGGTATAAAAAATCCTCCTAATGCAATTTCTGAAGCATCTTCAAAAGTTGCATTATCTACACTGAAAATTGGATTTGAAAACTGACTTGTTTTTAACATGGTGTATTCGGCACCAAAAAACCACTTTCTAGGTTCCCCAATTCCTGCTCCAAAAGCTGTTTTAGAAGGCAAGGTCAATGTCGTTGTTTTTAAACCAGAAGCCTCAAGATTTTGCTCTATTTCATTAACCGGAAATTCTTGCCCAGAATTCGGGTTAATAACTATAGTTGCAATAGTTCTTTGATTACTTGAGGTGAGTTCACTCTTAGGAGTAAAGGTAAATGCCGTTGTTAATTCTAATTTCTCAGAAATCATTGGTGAATAAATGACACCAAAATTAAAATTTAATCCGCTAATATCTGAACGATTGGACTCTCTAGTTTGATATTGTATCAATTCATCTGGTCCATCTTCATTATCATTATATAGAAATTCGATTACCGAATTTTGAATATTTCCAAAGTTGTAACTCGCATCTACACCAATTCTTAAATCATTGGTTAACTGATAACCAAGCCCTAAAAATGCCTTGTTTACACCACCTTCACCTCTATATCTGTGAGTTATTTGGTCAGGATTATCAACATCTGAATTATCAATTGATTCTAATTTATAACCAACTGAAGTGTATGGCATTAATCCAAATCCAACACCTAACTTACCAATTGGTAAGGATAAAGCTAGGTAATCAAATGTAGTTGAACTGGCTTCTTGAGATTCGTCAGTTGTTTTTAGGGTTGTATTGCTATGTGAACCACCTACAGTAAATTTTATAGGACGACTTTCGTTATTATACCCTCCAACTTTTAAGCTTTTTCCTCCATAAGACGCTGGATTACGCAAATTAACATGGATACTATCTGAGTATATACTTAGTCCTCCCATGCTTCTATATTCAGTAGTTCCTTTAAATTTTAAACTACCAATTCCGTAAAAAGAATAAGGAGATGTAGTACCTTCTTGAGCGTGAATATTTAATGCAGCTAAGGCAAATAAAACTATACAAAGTTTTTTAATCATTCGTTTGTATTAAATTCTAAAATAAAGTTTAAACCCTCTAAAAGGAAATTTGAGTTCGCAAATATGCTACTTTTTAATTGCTTTGACAAGAATTTAGTGTCTCCACCTGTTAAAATAACTGTTAAATCTTGATATTTTTTTTGATATTCAAGAACAATGCCATCTATTTCTTTCAAAATTCCGTTTACTATTCCTGAATGTATGGATTCAGAGGTTGATTTTCCTATTAAATCTTTTGGAGGTTTTGCTTCTAATAACGGTAAGTTCGCTGTTAAATTATGTAAAGCATTGTATCGCATTTTTATTCCTGGTGAAATAGCACCACCTAGATAATCATTATTATGATTAATAAAATCATAAGTAATACAAGTTCCAGCATCAATAATAAGCACATTTTTATCTGGGAACTTATTCATAGAGGCACTTACAAGGGCTATGCGATCTACGCCTAATGTTGTAGGTGTTTCATAACGATTCTTAAAAGGTGTTTTTGTTGAGCTACTTAAAACCAGTAGCTTAAAGTCATTTTTAAGTTGATTGATATCAGCTTCAGAAATCCTTCCTACAGACGATATAATACAATGCTTTACATCGTTATGGTCCTTCTGAAGTTTATGTATTTTACTTATTAAGTTTTTGTGAGTAGTAGACACTTTGTTTAAAAGCTTCTGTTCTTTAAAAACTGCAAGTTTTACTTTGGTATTTCCAACATCAATAATCAGGTTCATATCACAATTAAAAGCTGTAAATTTACAAAACCGTGCGTAATATAGGCCATTGAATTAATCAAATTACGGAATTGTGATTAGCTTAACAAAATGAGATAAAAATTTGAAACCATTTTTTGCTGATTTTCTTTTGGGAATAATAAAAATGAATATATATTTGCAACCGCTTTGGCGAGGTACCTTAGCTCAGTTGGTAGAGCAACGGACTGAAAATCCGTGTGTCCCTGGTTCGATTCCTGGAGGTACCACAAAAGAACCCTGAAACTTTATTGTTTTCAGGGTTTTTTGTTTTTTAGTTCTTCAGAAATTCATGATTCATTAACACCCAATAATTTGGGTCTAGTATAATTTCTAAAGGTTCTTTATTAACTTTTAGTTTAAAACTGTTCGATTGTTCTTTTATATTAATCAATTCTATCTGCTGTTGTTTATTGCCATAATCAATACCTATTTCCAAAGGCATTTCAAATAAGCTTCCATCAGTTTGTACTTGGCTCAAGTTTATAATTATTTCACCTTCTTTTTCATTGTACTTCCAATTACCTTTTAATTTTAATATTCCAGGTTTATAAAGCCATTGTTCAAAAAAGATATCCAATTCTTTCCCAGATACTTCTTCCATCACCTTTTTAAAATCTTCAGTTGTTGCATTTAAATCTTTGAATTTATTGTAGTAAATCCTGATTCCTTTCCAAAAATTATCTGTTCCAACAACTCCTCGCAACATATGCAAAATCCAACTCCCTTTTTGGTAGATTTGCGATGTTGTGACGTCCTTCATGTCCTTTAAATTATTGTGTACTATGGTATATTCTGGATTTTTTTCATAAAACATATCTACACTTTTCTGACTTGAACGGAGTCCATTTACAAATTCATCTCTGCCATATTGATGTTCAATAAAAAGCAATGTAAAATAAGTTGCAAAACCTTCGCTCAACCAAATATCATCCCAATCATATTCTGTTACAGCATTTCCAAACCATTGGTGGGCAATTTCATGAATTACCACATTGCGCCAACGTGTATTTCTATCACCAACTACAGACCCTGCACTATACAAAATTGCCGATGCTGCTTCCATGCCTCCACTAACGCTATTTGATTGAATATTGGCTAATTTCTCGTACGAAAATGGCCCAATATAATCGCTATAAAACTCTAAAACTTGCTTTGTAGGTTCAGCAAAATCATAAAAACCTGCATCTCTATCTTGCTTAAAAACCCAAGTTTCAATGGATTTACCGTCATACTCATCCACATATTGTATAGCAAATTCGGCTACACCTAGAACATAGAGCCAAGTTGCTATTGGTACAGATTGCTTCCAATGAGTAAGTTTTTTGTTGTTATTAAGGCTAGTCTCTTCTACTTTTAATCCATTTGATATAACTTGATAATGATTTGGAGCAGTTACAATAAACTCGCACATGGCTTTATCGTAAGGATGATCAATAGTTGATAACCAATGACGTCCACGATTTGGCCAGTTATCGCTAAAAAATGTTCTATCACCATGTTTATTTATTCCAATATGTAAACCACTGGCTGGAATACCTTCATAACGAATAATATATTGAGTGCGCTGATCCATCATGGATGGCTCAGGAAGCTGAATTAATAACTCATCGTTTTCATGAGTAAAATTTAATGAACTACCATTCGATTCGACACTACTGACGTTCATCCCTTTATCACCCAATGCACTAGAAGCGTTTATTAAATCAAACCTTAATTGTTTAATGCCAGCTCCTTTAAAACGAATATCGACAGTTACTTCACATTTGATGACATCTTTATCATCAAACAATTCAATATTGAAAATATAATTTAAAGCATCAATTTTGGGGTTTTTGGGATATCCATCAGTAAATGCAAGCAAATTACTTTGAAAGATTAAAAACAGGATCAAACACAGTTTATTAATAAATTTATTTTTTTGTGCTTTCATGGTTGTTGGTTATCAGTTGGTAATTGTTATATGCTTAGATGACTAATGTATTGATTTTATCTTAGATTAAAAATTATCCTTACATTGTTAAATATCTGTAAAGCTATTATTAACTAACATAATTTATCATGCAGTCTATAACAATTCGAGTTTTGGTAATTTTATTACTAATATTTAGTCCATCAATTTTAATTTCCCAAGAAAAACATTATTACCAAACAGATTTTCCGATTGAAGAATTTGAAGCTCGACGAACCAAAATATTCGACGTAATTGGCAGTAATGCTATAGCACTAATTCAAAGCGCACCAAGTGTTGCTGGTTTTAAAGTATTTAGACAATCAAACACTTTTTATTATTTATGTGGATTAGAAGAAGGTCATGCTTATTTATTATTAAACGGAAAAAACAGAAGCGCAACAATTTATTTACCACATAGAGACGAAGACAGAGAACGAAGTCAAGGTAAAATTTTATCAGCCGAAGATGCAGATTTAATTAAAGAATTAACAGGCGTAGATAGAGTTCGCCCTATAGAGTTTCTTGGAAATGACCTTGTCGGAACTGGACTTATTAAAGCAGAAGCTCCTATTTTGTATACTCCTTTTAGCCCAGCAGAAACTGGCAATGATAGTAGAGATGAAATATTACATGGTCATGCGCGAGCTGCATCTGATCCTTGGGATACACACACCACCAGAGAAGCAAGATTTATTAAACTAATTAACGATAGATTTCCAGAATTTAATATTCGTGATTTATCACCCCAACTGGATGCCATGCGTTTAATAAAAAGTGTTAAAGAAATCGAAGTTATTAGAAGAGCAACTGAAATTGCAGGCCTTGCCATTATAGAGGCCATGAGATCAACCAAACCAGGCGTATACGAATATCAATTAGATGCTGCTGCAAAATATGTTTTCTATCAACATGGATCTCAAGGTGATGGATATCCAGCAATTATAGGTGGAGGAACAAATGCCTACATGGGACATTATTTTAGGAAAACTGACAAATTAATAGATGGAGATTTGGTTCTTATGGATTATGCTCCGGATTATCACAATTACACAAGTGATGTTACAAGGATTTGGCCAGTTAATGGATCATTTAATAAAGAGCAATCAGCACTGTATAAATTTATTGTGGCTTACAGAGATGCCTTATTTAAACATATCAAACCAGGTGTGAATTCTAATTACGTATTAGATAGTGCAGCTTCGGATATGGAAAAATATCTTGTTGGAAAATCTTTTGTAAAACCAGAACATTTGAAAGCCGTTCAAAATGGTATCAAATTTAGAGGTCATTTTCAGCATCCAGTTGGCATGGCTGTACATGATGTTGGACGCGTTCATGGAGTCGAATTAAAACCAGGAATGGTTTTTACCATTGATCCAATGATTTGGATTCCAGAAGAAAGACTTTATATCAGAATTGAAGATGTTGCAGTTGTTACAGAATCTGGTGTAGAAAACTTAAGCGCTTTTGTTCCTTCATCAATTTCTGATATTGAAAAAACCATAAATGAAACTGGTTTATCCGAATTTAGACCTGCAGAAGCTCTACCTCTTAAAAAAAATTAGGATACTGTAGTTTTTTCACCTAATTGGGTGAGCATTTCAGTACTCATAGCATTCAAGTCAAATGAGTGCTCCCAATTCCAATCTTGTCTGGCTTCAGAATCATCTATGGAGTTTGGCCATGAATTTGCTATTTTTTGTCTGAAATCTGGCTCATAATCAATAGT
>Ga0098073_1000323_pt1 | contig 17813 bp, 14 predicted proteins | sample 31_taG_FD_75060 | JGI IMG/M metagenome (GOLD analysis project Ga0098073, IMG submission 75060) | Marine viral communities from the Gulf of Mexico - 31_GoM_OMZ_CsCl metaG | ecosystem: Environmental > Aquatic > Marine > Oceanic | place: Gulf of Mexico | collected 2015-07-12
CATTCTCTACAACCTTGCCAGCCAGCCTGCGGGCAAGGTGACCCTGACCGTGGGTGACGAAGAGATCGACATCACCCGCAACCTCGCCCTGAGTGCCGGCAAGGACTGGCGCGAGATGATCATAACCGAGGATTGCGCACCCGATCTTGGCAACCGGATCGCGATCACCTCCGCTGCGCCGATGATGATCCAGATCGCCCGGATCGCACGGCAGGACATGCCCGAAGGGGCGCAGTGTTCATTCTGACGGGGATTGCCTCGCCCCGTCACCGCGCGGCGAGCTTCTCCCGGTAGGATCGCTGTTCGCGCACGATCCACTGCTCTTCGGGCTGGCGCTCGGCCAGGGCGTCATCGATCTCGACGTCGTCGAAGCCCGATTGCCGCGCGTGGCGATACTGATCGCTGATCAGGTTGCCCGCCGCCCGCAGATGGCCCGTATAGCCAAGGTCGCGCAGCTGCCGGGCCAAACTGAACCCGCGCCCGTCTCCGAATGCGGGAAAGGCGATGCGGATCGTCGCGATGTCGGCGAAGCGCTCGACAAGCGTGTGCGGGTCCGCATCGTTCGGCATGTCGACCGCCAGATCCGAACCGGGGGGAAGCTCCTCGGGCGAGACATAGGCAATATTATCGGAGGCACGAAAACCATCGGGGGTGACCACGGGCATAGCTAGATTCCTCCTCCGCCGATGAATTGTCCTTCGACGTAATGAATGCCGCACTCGGTCTTGTCGCTCCCGCGCCAGCGACCTGCGCGCGGATCCTCACCATCCGCGACCCGGCTGGTGCACGGCTCGCAGCCGATGCTGGGATAGCCCTGCGCGACCAGCGGATGGCGCGGCAGATCGTGCCGGTCGAGATAGGCGGCGATGTCGGTGGCGGTCCACCGCGCCAGCGGGTTGATCTTCATCTTGCCGTCGTCGTCCTGCTCGATCTCTTCCAGCTCCGCCCTCAGCGAATTCTGGAACCGCTTGCGGCCGGTGATCCAGGCGTCGAACGGGGCGAGCGCGCGTTTCAGCGGCTCGCGCTTGCGCAGGTTGCAGCAGGCATCGGTATCGAAACGATGGAGCATGTCGTCGGGATCGACCGCCGTTAGCCTCTGCCGGGTCGGGCGGACCAGCTGGACATTCGACAGGCCGAGCTTCGCCGAGACCTCACGTTGGTATTCCAGCGTCTCGGGGAACAGCATGCCGGTTTCATTCAGGAGCACCGGCGTGCTGGGGCTGATCGTTGCGACCATGTCGAGCAGAACGATGGATTCCGCGCCGAAGCTGGAGACGAGCGCGATGCGCCCGCGATAGTCGCGCAGGATTGTACGCGCCAGCAGCGTCAGCGCGTCGCTCTCCAGCGAGGTGCTATCCTGTGCAGGCGGATCGAAGGCGCGCTCAGCCCGCATCGGCCGGTTCCTTGGCTGGGTAGAGCGCATCCTTGAACGGCTGCGTCCCTGCACGCTCGACCACCTGCAGGAAGGTCTCCGCCTCGCTCTCTCGCAGCGAGAAATAGGTCTGCACCAGCTGCTCGATCGCCGGGACGACCTCTTCTGCGTCGAACCCGCGGCCAAGCCGCTGACCCATTTTCAGGCTCTCGGTGTGATCGCCGCCAATGGTGATCTGGTAATTCTCGCGCCCCGCCCGGTCGAGCCCGAGGATGCCGATATGGCCGACATGGTGGTGCCCGCAGGAATTGATGCAGCCCGAAATCTTGATCTTCATGTCGCCGATCAGCCGCGAATAGTCGGGGTCGGAGAAATGCTGCGCGATGTCCTGCGCGATGGGAATCGAACGCGCAGTGGCAAGCGCGCAATAGTCGAGACCGGGGCAGGCGATGATGTCGCCGATCAGCCCGATATTGGCGGTCGCCAGCTCCGCCTCGCGCAGCGCGTCGTAGACCGCTGGCAGATCGCGCTTTGCGACATGCGGCAGGATCAGGTTCTGTTCGTGGCTGACGCGCAGCTCGTCGAACGAATAGCGCTCGGCAAGATCGGCAACCACGCGCATCTGATCCGCGCTGGCATCGCCCGGTGCAGCGCCGACCGGCTTAAGGCTGATCGAGGCGATGGCATAGCCGGGCTGCCGGTGCGCGGTGAGGTTGGTGGCGCACCAGCGCGCAAATTCCTCGTCCTCCGCCAGACGCGCTTCGTATCCGGCATCACTGTCGGGCAGGTCCTCGAAGCGCGGCGGCGCGAAAGCATCCTCGATCCGTTTTACCACGGCAGGATCGGGAATCAGCGAGGGGCCGTTATGGACTTCGAGCAAGGAGGCGAATTCGGCTTCCACCTGGTTGCGGAAGCTCTCCAGCCCTTCTTCCATGACGAGGATCTTGATCCGCGCCTTGTACTTGTTGTCGCGCCGACCGTGCAGGTTGTAGACCCGCAGGATCGCCTCGCAATAGGCGAGCAGATGCTCCTTGGGCAGGAACTCGCGGATCGTTTCGCCGACTACGGGCGTGCGACCGAGCCCACCGCCGACGATCACCTGATAGCCGACCTCGCCCGCATCGTTGCGCAGCACGCGCAGGCCGATGTCGTGCGCCTTGATGACCGCGCGGTCGTTGGGTGATCCGGTCACCGCGATCTTGAACTTGCGCGGCAGGAAGGCGAATTCCGGATGGTCGGTCGACCATTGCCGCAGCAGCTCGGCCGCCGGGCGCGGGTCCTCCACCTCGTCCGCCGCCGCTCCTGCGAAGTGATCCGCCGTGACGTTGCGGATGCAATTGCCCGAGGTCTGGATCGCGTGCATCTCCACGTCGGCGAGCGCGTCGAGAATGTCGGGCAGGTCGATAAGCTTGGGCCAGTTATACTGGATGTTCTGGCGCGTGGTGAAGTGGCCGTAGCCCTTGTCCCACTTCTCCGCGATCATCGCGAGCTGCCGCATCTGCGCCGAATTGAGCGTGCCGTAGGGAATGGCCACGCGCAGCATGTAGGCGTGCAATTGCAGGTAGATGCCGTTCTGCAAGCGCAGCGGCTTGAACTCGTCTTCGGTCAGCGCGCCCGAGACGCGGCGCGCGACCTGATCGCGGAAGATCGCGACGCGATTCTTGACGTAGTCGCGGTCGAATTCGTCGTAGCTATACATTGCGAGCCTGCCCGTCGTGGATTGTGTGGTCGGCCTGACGGCCCAGATCGGTACGGATGGTGGGGCCGCGATCGCGGATCACTTCGCGCAGCGCGACTGGCCTCGGATCGCCATCATCGGCCACGGTGACCTCGATGAAAGCGACATCGACTACCTGCCGATTGCGAAAGGCCTTTTCGGCCAGCGCGCCAAGTTCATCCGCGTCGGTGGAGACGAACGCGCTGTGCCGGTCGGGCGTCCATTCGGCGTCGCCGGACAGATAGAGCACGTGGCCTTCCAGCAGGTCGTTCGCGCTGGCGATTTGCGGCTTAGCGGGTTTGGGCATGGCGCAGGCCCTCCAAGTTTTCAGGCTCGGCTGCCACGCCTGTCAGCGGTGCGATTCCGAGATAGAGGATCGCCGGTCCGCCGATGGCGCCAGCGGTCATGGCGCCGGGCAGTTCGGCCAGCGTGGTCGCCACCTCGACGCGCTCCGGGCGCGAGACGTTCTCGACCACCGTCACGGGCGTCGATGGGGAAGCGCCGTGCATCAGCAGGCGGCCCTGGATGAAGCGGGCGGCGCGCACGCCCATGTAGATTGCAGCCGTCGCGCCGGGGGAGGCAAGCGCGGCCCAGTCGTGTTCGGCAAAGCCGTCGACATCGTGGCCCGTCAGAAATCGCAGGCTCGAATTGCGCCCCCTTCGGGTGAGCGAGACGCCCAGCTCCGCTGCTCCCGCCATGGCGGCGGTGATGCCGGGGACGACTTCGAACGGGACGGACGCAGCGCGCAAGGCGGCAACCTCTTCGTCGAGCCGCCCATAGATGCCAGGATCGCCGGACTTCAGGCGCACGACCTTATGGCCCGCACGCGCCTCGGCAACGATCAGCGCATCGATATCGGGCTGCTTCCAGCTTTCGCCGTACGCTTTCTTGCCGACATCGACGAGCCGGGCTTCGCGGCGCGCCAGTTCGAGAATCTCGCCCGACACCAGCCGGTCGTGGATCACGACGTCGGCATCGCCGAGCAGGCGCTGCGCCTTGCGGGTGAGCAATTCGGGATCCCCCGGCCCTGCACCGACCAGCGCGACATGGCCCTGCGATGCACCATCGCCAGCCTCGTCGACCAGATCTTCGATCACGCGGTCCACTGCGGCCTCTCCGCCCTGTTCGAGCGCGCGACGCCCGTCGCCTCCGAAGAAGCGGGCCCACAGCGCCCTGCGCAGCGAACCGGCAGCAACCGCCTCGACCTTATGGCGCGATTTCGCCGCGAGCTGCGCGAGTGCGCCGGTCGACGGGTGCAGCAGGCCTTCGATGCTGGACTTGATCTGGCGGGCGAGCATGGGCGCCGTCCCTTCGGTGCCGATCGCGACCACTACCGGGTCGCGATCCACCATGGCGGGCGTGATGAAATCGCACAGTGCGGGTGTATCGACCACGTTGACCAGCACACCATGTTTGTGCGCGAGCGTCACCAGACGCTCGGCCCCGTCGGCGTGCGCGACATAGAGCATTGCCGCTCCTTCGAGGTCGCTCTCTTCGATCGGGCGGGTGTGATGGCGCAGCCGCCCTTCCTCCGCCCAGCGAAGCACCTCGCGAGTCGGATGATCTCCGAACACGGAAATCTGCCCTTCGGTCTTCAGCAGCAACCGCAGCTTGGCGGTAGCGGCCTCATCTGCGCCGGACACGAGGATGCGCGCCGCAGCGGTGTCGAGAAAGATGGGGTAGTAGCGCACGCAATGTCCTGTGATCAGCTTCAAGCGCTACTTAGGATATTTTCCTTCAAACAACGAGGCACGCAATCTAACAAGGGACATAGTTTGCCTTGCGCGGACCGCCGGGAAGAATTTTCCGGCACTGGAAGGAGAGACGGAATTGGCGACCGGGATCGATGCGCTCGACCGAAAAATCCTCCGGGTTCTGCAACACGACGCAACGCTGGGTCTGGACGAGATCGCCGCGCAGGTGGGTTCGTCGAAGACGCCTGTCTGGAACCGGATTCGCAAGCTGCGCGATGCAGGCGTGATTGACCGGCAGGTCGCGATCCTCGACCCGCACAAGCTCGATCTTGCCAGCTGCTTCTTCGTGCTGATCCGCACCGCGCGCCACGATGCCGAATGGCTCACCCGGTTCACCGCCGCGCTCAAGGCCCGGCCCGAGATCATGGAAGCGCACCGGCTGGCAGGGGAGATCGACTACCTGCTCAAAGTCCGGGTGGAGAACGCTGGAGCTTACGACCGCTTCTACCGCTCACTGATCGAGGATGTCAGCATCTTCAGCGTCACCGCGCTGCTCTCGATGGAAGAAATCGTCGCCAAGACCGCACTGCCGATCGCGGACGGGTGACGCGCTAGAGCGACTGCCCGTCGTCAACGGTGATGGTCGATCCGGTGATGTGTCCGGCAGCGTCCGAGCACAGGTAGAGGACCATATCGTCGAGCGCATCGATCCCCATGATCCGACGCCGGTGCCAGCTATCGATCTGCGCTTTACCGCCCTCGCTATCGAACCAGTCGCCGACCAGTTCGGTGCGGATATAGCCGGGCTGCACGACGTTGACGTTGATCCCCTGCCGCACCCATTCTCGTGCAAGTTGCCGCCCCAGATGTGCGACCCCGGCCTTGCTCCCCGCGTAGGCCGCATCCCCCTGCCCGGTCAGCTGCGCGGTGATCGAACCGACGATGACGATCCGCCCCTGCCCACTCTTGCGGCTGCCCGCCGCCATCATCATGCGCGCGGCGGCATTGGCGGTCAGATGCACGCCGAGCAGGTTGGTATCGTACACCTGCCGCAGGTCGGCCTCGGCAAGATCGGTCGACCGCCCGTAGCGCGAGACACCGGCATTCGCGACCACGGTATCGACCGGCCCGAGTGCCTTTTCAGCACGCTCGAACGCCTCGGCGACCGACGCCTCGCTGGTCACGTCCATCGGCACTGCCAGCGCCTCACCTCCCGCCTCGCGGATTTCCGCTGCGATCTGTTCGGTCAGCTCGGTCCGCCGCGCGCCCAGCGCAACGCGGGCGCCCGCCTTCGCCATCGCCTGCGCGAGATGCGCGCCGATGCCCGAGGATGCGCCCGTGATCAGGCAGGTGCGGCCTTCAAGACTATGCGTCGTCATTCTTCCTCTTTGCGCTTGTTGGGCGCGACCAGCGTGTTGGCTTTTTCGTAGTGCTCGATCCAGTCGGCCGGAGGCAACGGAAGCGCGCGGCTCTCGCTCTTGCGAGCTGGCACAAACGAGGCACGCGGCGCAGCGCTGCGCACCTGTTCGAGCCAGAACACGCCATCGAAGCGCCCGCTGTTGCCGCGTGTGCCGACCAGATCGACATCGCCGTCGCCATCCATGTCGCGAGCGATGAACTGATCGTACATGCCGCGGACCCGGCGCGAGACATCGTGCCGCCGCCAGTCGCCGCCGCCCGATCCTGGGTTTTCGAACCACGCGATCCGCCCGACCGATGACGAGGGACTGACCGAGGGATGGTCTTCCTCGCGCGTTGCGCCGGTGTAGCCGCCTCTGAGGATGTTGAGCCCTGAGTAGCCGCCCGTAACCGCGTCCAGATCACCGTCGCCGTCGATATCGGCCAGCTCCACCGCGATCACCATGTCGGGCAGGATGTCTCCGATCCGGTGGTAGCGCCACGGCTGGTCGAGCGTTGCGGGCTGCTGAAGCCAGCCGAGCGCGGGCAGGCCGCCCCGCGCACGCGAATCGCCGCAATTCTCGAACACGCCGGTCACAAGGTCGAGCCGCCCATCGCCATCGACATCGCGAAAGGCGGACTGGAATGCAGACGTCGCCACGCTGCACCCTGCGAGCGCGCGATCGTCGATGGCGATGGCGTGCGGCGCGATGTCGACCTTGCCGTCGGGCCCCGCCCCTCGGTTCTCGAGGATATAGGCCACCTGATCGAGCCGCGCAGCGGCAAGCACGTCGAGGTCCCCGTCCCCGTCGATATCGACCGGCATGGCGGTGTTCGGCACATCCCTCGCCAGCAAAACCTGCTCATGCCACGCATCGGGGTTCAGAGGGTTGCCGTCGAGGGTGAACAGAGAGGTCGTCCGGTCGGCGCGTGGGGCAGCGGGATCGACGATATCGCTCGCGCCCTTGTTCGCGCCCGTGACGTCATTGCGCCCGTCTCCGTCAATATCGGCTATAAAGACGCGCAGCCACGATCCGCGCCCCTGTGTCAGGGGCGGGATGAAGCTGGGCCAGTTGCCTTGCCGCGCCGCCTGCTGGCTTCCCGGATTGTGGAAATAGGCGAGGTGCGCCTCTTCGTTGGCGCTGACCAGATCGGGCCAGCCGTCGCCGTCGAGATCGCCGATCGCGACATCCTCGATCGCGCCGACGATGTTTCCGTAAGCGACCGTGGTCAGCACCCAAGTATCGGGATCGGCGCTGCCGAAGGCGATGCGCAGGTGGTTCGAATCCTCGTGCACCGAGACGATGTCGAGAAAGCCGTCGCGGTCGATATCGGCCATCTGCAAGCCATCGCCGCCACGGATCGGCAAGCCTGCCAGTTCCTCGTCGTCGATCCGATGCTCGCGCCAGGAGATGTATTCTCCATCCGGCGCGCGGGCATCGGTCGGCGTGTCCGCCACGCTCATCGGCGCGGCAGGCGGTTCGCCGGTCGTCGCACAGCCTCCCAGCGCCAGCGCGGCGAGGAGGGCGACACTGGCGAAACGCCTGCCCGCCCCGATCACAGCGCCTCCACCTTCGGCGCGCTGGCCGGGCTGTCGGCGATATCCTTACGGATGTGCCGGGATGCGAGCAGGTAGTGCGCCCCGCCCCATAGCGAGGCCGCGCACCCAACGATCAGCATGGCGGTGGGCAGCGCCGTCTCGGACCCGGCAGCCATGAAGCGATCGCTCAGGTTCCCGACAATGAACGGACCGAGGCCGAGCCCGATCAGATTGATGAAGAAGAAAAAGATCGCCGAGGTCAGCGCGCGCATCCGCAAGCCCACCAGCCCGTGCGACACGGCCAGTGCCGGGCCGAGATACGAAGCGGACAGGAAGTGAAACACACCGGTCAGTAGCAGCGCCAGTTTCATGTCGCCGGTCGTCAGGATGACCAGCAGCACCGGCGTGATGGCGAGGATCATGATTGCGGAGCCCCACACATACCAGCGACGATCCCGCTGCCCCATCTTGTCCGCGAACCATCCGCCGAAGAACGAGCCCAGACCGCCGCCGAAGCCCGACGTCAGCGCCATCCAGACGCCCAGTTCTGCCAGCCCGATCTCGTGAAAGCGCAGGAAGAACGAAGGCAACCAGTTGCCGATGGCGTAGATCACCATCGCCTGCAGGCTTCCCGCGAGCGCAAGATTGCGAAAGGTCTTCCGCGACCACAGGAATTTGAGCACCGTGAAAAAGGTTGGGTTGTTGCCCGCTTCGGTTTCCCGCTTTTCGGACCAGCCGCGGATCGGCTCCGCGACGGCAAAACGCAGGAACAGCGCGACGAGGATGCCGGGAATACCGACGACGAAGAAGGCCATCCGCCAGCCGAAGGCTTCGGCGATGAAACCGCCCAACGCGAAGCCGGTAAGGATGCCGATGTAGATACCGATGGAATAGACAGAGAGAGCGGTCGCGCGTTCCTTTTCCGGGAAAATGTCCGAAATCATCGAGTGCGCGGGCGGGCTGCCGCCTGCTTCGCCCACCCCGACGCCGATCCGCGCGAGGAGCAGGTGAAGATAGTTCTGCGACAGACCACTGATCGCGGTCATCCCGCTCCACACGGTCAGCGAAAGCGCGATGATGTTGCGGCGAACGCCCTTGTCCGCCCAGCGCGCAATCGGGATGCCGCAGACGACGTAGAAGATCGCGAACGACAGGCCCGAGAGCAGACCAAGCTGCGTATCCGAAAGCTCCAGCTCCACCTTGATCTGCTCTTGCAGGATCACCAGCAGCTGCCGGTCGACGAAGTTGAGCGCGTAGACGAGCGTCAGCACGCCAAGCACGAAATATCGGTACGATGCCTTCGAATAAGGCGTTTCCGTCGGCGGAGCGGACGCAAGGCCGCTGGTGTCGGTGGTGCTCATGCTATCCCCTGTTCGCTGCTATTTCTTGTCGGCTGCGGGCTTGGCCGCGAGGCCCACCAGCATGCCCCAGGCTTGCCCGGCCTCGCGCTGCTGGTGACCGAAGGCCTCGTGCAATTCGATCATGCCCGGCTTGAAATCGCGTCCGGCGACCGGCGCATCCTCGAACGCCATGAAGTTCTGCCCCGCGCCGTAGCTCCGCCAGTCGGGAAGCCCGGCAGCGCGCGGCACGCCCGTGGCGGCAAAGCTGGTCCAGTAATCGAGCATCGCGTTCGAGATTGCGCGGTCATCGGGCCCATCGGGCACCGGCCACACATCGGGCAGGTCCTCGCCCTTCAGGTTTCCGAAGGTGAAGGGCAGTTCGCTGGCGTGGAACGCGCACAGGTCGCGCGCGCGCGCCGAAGGGTAGCAATGGTCGAAGACGTAGAAGTAGGACCCGAGGCCCAGTGCCTGCTGGCTCTTCGCGATTCGTTCGCCCGACCAGCCGAAGATGCCGTCGCCCGTCGCGTCGAGCAGTGCATCGGTGCCCTCTTCATGCGGATAGATCCGCAGGAAGTCAGGCGCGAGGTCGCCGTAGATCGCGCCGATCCGGGCGGCGTATTCGTCCGCGTCGGTGGGCATGGCGACGCCCGGCGCGCCCACCGGTCGGTATTCGTGTGCGTTGTATCCGACGATCACCGGCACGTGCGCCTGTTCGCCGCTGTCGAAGGTGTCGATCAGCTGGCGGGGCAGCGCCACCCCGTCGATCGTGCCCTGCGGATTGAAGCCCGCCATGGTCGAACGGTTGGTCAGGTCCTGCGCGTCCATCGCCCGCGCACCGGCAATGTCGCTGAAACCGAGCTTGGTGAGCATATCGACCCCGATCTGCTCGGCGGAGGGCATCCCGTAGGCAGGCTCGGCCAGCGCGGGGAAGGTGCGCAGGTTGGTGCTCTGGATAATCGCCTTGTCGAACAGGCCGCGCGCGGGGGGGCTCACCATCAGATAGGTGGTACTGAGCGCACCGGCGGATTCGCCCATCACCGTCACATTCTCGGGGTTGCCTCCGAAAGCGGCGATGTTGTCGCCCACCCACTTGAGCGCGGCAATCTGGTCGAGCAGCCCGTAATTGCCAGAGATACCGCCAGCGGATTCCTCCGAAAGCTCTGGGTGCGCCATCCAGCCGAGCAGTCCAAGGCGATAGTTGATCGACACGAAAACGACCCCGCGCCGCGCATATTGCGAGCCATCGTACATCGGCAGGCTGCTCGCCCCGATCCGCAGCGAACCGCCGTGGATCCAGAAGATCACTGGCGCGTCTTTCGCATCCTGCGGCGCCCAGACGTTGAGCGTGAGGCAGTCTTCGGAGGTCGAGGATGGCGGGTCGTTGTACCGGCTCGTCGCGGGCACGGGCGGCTGGATGCAGCCCGGTCCGAAGGCGCTCGCATCGCGCACGCCCTCCCAACTTTCGGCAGGGCGAGGCGCTGCCCAGCGCAGATCGCCTGTCGGCGCTGCGGCGTAAGGGATGCCCCGGAAGACCGAGAGATCGCCCTCGCGCACACCGCGCAGCTCGCCGCCCGTTGTACTCACGAGCGGTGCCGCGATCGCTTCAGGCGCAGCGCCGGGTGTTGCGCAGCCGCCGAACAGCAGCGTGGCCGCCAATATGCACGCACTGATGCAGAGCCGGTTCATGCCTTCTTCGCTCCTCTCTCATCACGCACCGCGGGTTTTCCCGCGTGTGCCGGCGCAGACCTATTAGGTTGCTGCAGCCATTTGCTCTTGCTCGCGCTTCGCCGCCGCCACTTCGCGTTCCGCCTGGGTGAAGCCGTATTCGGGCACGATCTCGCCCGAACGATCGACGATAGCGGACCAGTGACGCGCGACCTCCGCCGCCGCATCTTGGCCGCCGCCGATCTGTACGCCGTCGGTCAGAGTGACGTTCGCGGCGGCGAAATGCCCGGCACCGGCGCACAGGATCGCCCGGGTGGGTGCATCCTCGCCGACCAGCTGGACCACGCCGGGGCTGACGAGTGCCGGGTCGAGCTCGGCAAGGGCCTCTTCTGCCAGCACACCGCCGGTCATCTGCGTTGCTGCGGTCGGCGCGAGCGCGTTAACGCGAATATCGTACTTTGCGCCCTCGATCGCGAGCGTCTGCATCAGGCCGACCAGCGCCATCTTGGCCGCGCCGTAGTTCGCCTGGCCGAAATTGCCGTAGAGACCCGAGGACGATGTGGTCATCACGATACGCCCGTACTCCTGCGCGCGCATCTGCCCCCACACCGCCTTGGTGCAGATCGCCGCACCCATCAGGTGCACGTCGAGAACGAGGCGGAAGTCCGCCATGTCCATCTTGGCGAAGCTCTTGTCGCGCAGGATGCCTGCATTGTTGACGAGAATTTCGATCCGGCCCCAGGCATCGGTCGCCCTTTCGACCATTCGCGCGACCGCCGCCTCATCGGTAACCGAGCATACCGCGGCGATTGCTTCTCCGCCGTTCTCGCGGATCGTCTGGGCAACCGTTCCGGCGGCCCCTTCGTCGAGATCGTTGACCACGATCCTGGCGCCGTGTCGCGCCAGTTCAAGGGCATGGCACCGGCCCAAGCCGCTACCAGCGCCGGTGATGATTGCAACCCTGCCTTCAAGTGCCCTGTTTTCGCCCATCGATCTGTTCCAAACCTCTTCTGTCAATTATTCACTCTCTAGCGAGTTAATATCTTGCTGGAAAGACTTCCGCCTCTGCATTGCGCAACTCCCGAAAATCAGCCTTTCGTAGTTTCCTCTGCGTCCCTTTTTGCGCAGATGTCTCTGATGCCCGCCGCCATGAAGCGGGCCATGCGCTGTTTGACCGCGTTGAAATCCTCGGACTTGGCGAGCCCGCCCGAAAGCTTGTCGATACGACCGGTCCGCGCGAGCGTGAGCATCAGCGCGCCGGTGGTGAAATGGTAGCCCCAGAACAGGTCTTCTTCCGCTGCATCGGGAAGCGCCTTCTTGAGCAGTTCGATCAGCCGCAGGACGACGGGGTCGAACCATTCATCGAACATTTCGGCGCCCCATTCGGGAGTGTTCGAGACCAGCGCCGCAAGCCTTCCGGAATGGCGCCATTGATCGCCGCCCTCCCCGTAAAGATCGAGGTTGGTATCGAGGAAGGCGTGCAGCGCACCTTCGACTGTCGGCTTGCCGTCGGTCTCTCGCTCGTATTCGTCGAGCGCCTTCATGCGCACTTCGTTCGCCACCACCGCGCGGCGACCGAAGACTGCCTCGAACAGCTTTTGCTTGTCTTCGAAATAATAGTTCAGGAGCGTGTGGTGGACACCCACCCGCTTGGCTACGTCCTTCAGGGTTACGCCGTGCAGGCCGTGACGCGAGAAGAGGTATTCCGCTTCGTCGAGGATCTGTTCGGTCGTTTCGGCACGCTGTTCGGCTTTGGTGGGACGCTTGGCCCGCGCCTTGGTATTCGACAAATCGCTTATCCTCTGTGCGCGCGGCGCTTGGCGCAGCGCAGGCCTTTCCGAAAGAGTGGTCATCGGCCGTATTCCGACCTCAAGCGCAGTTTGTCGATTTTTCCTGTCGCTGCCAATGGCATGTTCGCCAGCCGAAGCACGCTATCGGGCCTCCACCAGCTCGCGACCTTGCCGTCCAGCGTGTCGAGCAGTGCCTCGTCGCCGATCTCGGCCCCGTCGCGCAGTTCGACCAGGAGAACCGGGCGCTCGCCCCACTTGGCGTGCTCGCGGCCGATTACCGCAGCTTGCGACACATCGGGATGCGCACCTACGATCGCCTCGATTTCCGCCGGGTTGATCCACTCCCCCCCCGATTTGATCAGGTCCTTGGCACGCCCGGTAATCGTCAGGATGCCGCTCTCGTCGATGCGCGCCAGGTCACCGGTATCGAACCACCCATCCCGGGTCACGGGTTCTGCCTGCCCCAGATAGCGTTCCACCACGCTGGGACCACGCACCCACAGGTGGCCTTCTGCCCCGCGCTGCTGGTCCAGCGCCTTCCCCGATGCATCGGTCAGCATGAGATCGATCCCGATCGCGGGACGGCCGGAAGCGGAAGGTGGCCGCGCACCGGCAGCTGGCGGCATCGCGGTGCCAAGGGGCGAGATCTCGGTCATCCCCCAGGTCGTCTGCACGCGGATACCGCGCCGCTCGATCCGCTCCATCAAGGAAGGAGACATGGCAGCGCCCCCCACCATGATCCGCCTCAGGGAAGGCAGATCCTCCCCCGTCTGGTCGAGATGATCCATCAGCCCGAGCCAGACCGTCGGCACGCCGACCCCCAAGGTGACCTGCTCCTCGACGATAAGCCGGGCCAGTGTCGCTCCGTCGGCATGCCGACCGGGCAGGATGAGCTTGCCTCCAACCGCCGGAACCGAAAATGGCAGGCCCCAGGCATTGGCGTGGAACATCGGGACCATGGTGAGGACGGCATCCTCGCCAGTCAGCCCTGCGACATCTGCCTGCAGCTGGCGCAGGGTGTGCAGGTAGTTGCCACGATGCGTGTAGGTGACGCCCTTCGGCGCCCCGGTCGTGCCCGAGGTGAAGCACAATCCACAGGGCGCATCCTCGTCGAAGCGACCCCATTCCACCTCGCGCGTCGCCTGCCGGGTCGCATCGGCCAAAGTCCCGGCCTTGAACGTGTCACCGGCGATCTGCCCGGCAGACAGACCGCTATCGATCAGGAGCACCTCTTCGATCGCCGTACCCAGAGCTAGAACGTCGCTCGCCAGCGGCTGGAGGTCGGCGCTCAGGATCAATATACGCGCACCGCTCTCGCCCAGCATTCCGGCGAGCTGTGTCGGCAGCAGCCGCGGATTGAGCGTGTGGCAGATCGCGCCCATGCCCATGATTCCGTACCAGCTTTCGAGGTGCTCCTGCGTATTCCAGGCCAGCGTCGCGACGACATCGCCCTGGCCTGCGCCCCGCTCCGCCAGCGCCGCCGAAACGCGCTTCGCCTGTGCTCGCAGGGCAGAGTAGTCGTTCCGGCTCGATTCACCGGCTCCCGTGGCGGTGACCACTTGCGAACGGGGGTGCCATTTCGCCGCGTGATCGAGAAACTTGTCAACCGTCAGAGAATAGGGCTGCATCTCACCCGGTATCATTGGCAACCCTCGACCTTCGGGGGGACCGGCGGGCTCGCAACTCCGGTGTTCCAGTGCCACGGCTGGTCGCCCGCCGCACGCCTGCGGCACACCACCGCCTCGTTCAGCGCATAACGCGTCCCGAGCAACTGCTTGCCGGTCTGCGGCACCGCGTCGAACACCATGAAGTTGGCATCCGGCCCGTAGGCGGGCCAATCCACCTGACCGTGCGCCTTCGGTGAGCCGTCTCGTGCGAAGCTCATCCAGTATTGCATCATCGCATCCGAAAGCGCGCGCTCCTCAGCCTTGCGGGGAATGCTCGGCCAGTTCGGCGCGGTGTCGTGGATAGTCCCGAAAACGTATGGAATTTCCGAGGCGTGGAAGGCGTGCAGCCCGGCCTTGTCCGCCGCCGGATAGCCATGATCGAACAGGTAGAGATACGCGTTTTCGCCAAGGATGGTCTGCTTTCGCGCAAGCCGCTCCGCAGTCCAGCCGTAGAGCGCATCGCGGGTGGCAGCGAGCATGCTCTCGTCGATATTGTCGGACGGATAGAGCGCGAGGAAGACCTCCGCGAGATCGCCGTACTGCTCGCTAATCTTCTCCTCGTATGCAGACTTGGTCGCAGGAGCGGGCGGCAGGAGACGACGCAGTGAGCGGATTTCGCCGCTGTTGAACCCTGCGAGCACCGGGACGGGTGCCTGCTCCCCGCGGTCGAAAGTCTCGGCGATCTGGTGCGGGATCAGCTTCCCGTCGACCGTGCTCCAGGTGAGAAAACCTGCGCGGGCCGCACGATTGACCAGCGCGCCCGGCTCCATGTCGCGAAGCGCGGCGATATCGGGCGCATCGAGTTGGCCTTGCAGCCACGTCCCCATCGATTCTGCCGAAGGATGCCCGTTCTGCGCTGTCTTCAGCGCAGGCGAGGAAATCATGTAGGCGCTTTCCATGATCGCCTTGTCGAACAGGCCACGCGCCGCGGGTGAAGTCATCAGCCACATGACGCTGAGCGCGCCCGCCGATTCCCCGGCGATCGTCACGTTGTCGGGGTTGCCGCCGAAGGCTTCGATATTCTGCTCGATCCAGCGGAGCGCCGCGATCTGGTCCATCAGCCCGTAATTGCCCGAAATCTCCTCGGGCGACTCCGCACTAAGCTCGGGGTGGGCGAGGAAACCCAGCACACCGAGGCGGTAGTTGATCGACACGACGACCACGCCCTGTTTCGCAAGCCGCGCTCCGTCATACATCTCGAAACTGCTCACGCCCGAGACCAGCGCACCGCCATGAATCCACACGAACACTGGAGCATTCTCGGCATCTTGCGGAGTCCAGACATTGAGCGAGAGGCAATCCTCGCTCATCGCACCGACGTCTTCGGAATAGATGCCGTTGGCCGCACCAGGGACGGTCGGCTGATAGCACGCCGGGCCGAACGCCGTTGCATCGCGCACGCCGTCCCAGCGTTCCGCAGGCCGCGGCGGCTGCCAGCGCGCCTCACCCACCGGCGGGGCGGCGTAGGGAATACCCTTGTAAACGGCGACTGCACCTTCGCTGGTTCCTTTGACCGAACCTGCTGGCGCATCGACTACCGCACCGCCCGCATCTTGGCCATCGCCGGGCGCCACCGCCGCCGACGCGACCATGGCGCAACTGGAGACAAAGGCGATGGATATCAGGGCGAAGAAATGAAGTAGCCTGTAAGTCTGCACGATAATCACCTGGGTAGTGCAGCGCGGGTCGCCCCCTTCGATCCAAGGTGAGCAATGCACGCCGGTTTGGGCCCCGCGCGCCCATGTGGGCGCGCGGGGGAAGACGGCTCTAGAACGTGTAGCTGGTCCGCAGCCCGAAGGTGCGCGGACGCAGGCGACCGTAGCGCCCATCCAGGAAAGCTTCCGGGTGGACGTAGGTGATCGCATCGTTGTTCGTTACGTTTTCGATATAGGCCGTGACCGAAAGATCAGGCGTCAGGTTCACCCCTGCATAGGCATTGACGAAAACGTACTCGTCGGTGACGTCGTATTGCGGCGACTGCACGTTGGGCTGCCCGGGCACGTTCGGGAACAGGCCGGGGAACGAGCCGACATAGGCTACATTGCCGGTAACGAAGGCCGTCTCCGTATCGCCGACCGCGAAGCTGTAGGTCGCAGTTGCCGAACCCTGGAACTCGGGCGTTGCCAGCCGGATGTCGGGCTCCGCACCCGATATCGCCGCTTCGCTTGCCGACAGATCGTCGATATGCGCGTCGATGTAAGCCCCGCTTGCCGACAGCCTGAGCCCGTCGACCGGCCTTGCGACCAGTTCGAATTCGAAGCCCTTGCTCACCGCGCCGCCGATATTTGTGGCGAACTGGATTGCGTCCGAAACGCGGTTCGCCTGAACCTGGATGTTGTTCCAGTCGATGTAGAAGGCGGCCAGATTTGCAGTGAAGCGATTGTTGAAGAACGACCCCTTCAGGCCGACTTCATAGTTGGTCAGCTTGTCCGAAGTTGCCCCGGCTGGAATGGTGATGTCGTTCGGCTGCGCCGCGGGCGGAGCGAGCCCGGCGCGCGCATTGACGACCGGCGGACGAAAGCCGGTAGACACGGTCGCGTAGGTTGTGAGGTTGGCACTCGGCTTGAACGAAGCGCTAGCCTTCCAGGAAAGCTTGTCGTCCTTCGCCAACAGACCGGTCGATGGCTGGATAGGCGTGATCGTCAGCGCCGGTATGAAACCCAGGCACTGGGCAGTGAACACGGTGCAATAGCCTCTGGTGAGGAAATTGCTGTTGTAGCCGCCGCCGCGGGTCGTGGTCTGCACCTCGACCTCACCGTAGCGCAGCCCGCCGGTAACCCAGAAGCTGTCGCTGAAACGATAGGTCAGCTCGCCGAACACAGCCTTTTCGCTGATGTCGGTGTAGTTCTTGAACCGCTGGTAATACAGGTCCGTGAACTGGGTGGTGTTCGTCTGGTTCAGGAACGCCTGCGTCGTGCGATAATCGAAATCGACGTTGCGCCTTTTGTCGAAGTAGAAGCCGCCGATGATCCATTCGATCGGGCCGGGGTGCGACGATGTCAGGCGCACTTCCTGAACGAAGATGTCGTCGGCCCCCACCGCGTCGAGCGAGAATGGCACCAACTGGTTGTAGGTGCCGGCAAGATCGACGATGAAGTCGCCGGTCAGGTCCGAATAGGTACTCGAGCTCACCAGCTCGGCAAAGCCGAAGTCGACATTCACCGTGGCGTTGATCGCGAGCAGGTCGCTCTGGAACAGGTCGGGCTGGTCGGTCCTGCGGACGAACTTGCCGAGGTTGGGGTTGGTCAGCGATGAATCGGCAGGATTGCTGATTTCCTTGTTCACCGACAGCTTGACCGAGAACCGGTCGGTCGGCTCGATCAGCAGCGCAGCACGGATGCCGTAAGCTTCGATCGAGTTGGCATCGTCGATACCGGTGCCGATATTGTCGACCCAGCCATCTTCGTTGCGGTAATAACCGACCGCGCGAAATGCGACGGTATCTTCCGCGATGGGCACATTGACCATGCCGTTGTAGCGCTGCCGCAGCCCGCCCATTTCGGTGTAGCCCAGGTCGACCAGCGCGGACGCTTCGAACCGGTTCGGATTGGGCGCCTTGGTAATGATCCGCATCGCGCCTGCGAGCGATCCCGAACCGAACAGCGTGCCCTGCGGGCCGCGCAGGAATTC
>Ga0098073_1000325_pt1 | contig 17730 bp, 12 predicted proteins | sample 31_taG_FD_75060 | JGI IMG/M metagenome (GOLD analysis project Ga0098073, IMG submission 75060) | Marine viral communities from the Gulf of Mexico - 31_GoM_OMZ_CsCl metaG | ecosystem: Environmental > Aquatic > Marine > Oceanic | place: Gulf of Mexico | collected 2015-07-12
GGACTATTGAAGTCAAAGAGGGGAATCTTTTTGTTAATGGTAAATCAATTAGAGTGACTGCCGAGCGTGATCCAAAAAACTTGAAGTGGGATATAGTTGGTGCAGATATTGTTGCTGAATGTACTGGAATTTTTACAACATTAGAAACCGCTAATTACCACATAATGGCCGGAGCTAAAAAAGTGGTGATATCTGCTCCATCTAGTGATGCACCAATGTTTGTAATGGGAGTAAATAATCATAAAATAAATACTACAGATACTATTGTGTCTAATGCGTCTTGTACAACAAACTGTTTGGCACCAATAGCAAAAGTTATCAATGATAATTTTGGCTTAGAAGAGGGATTGATGACGACTGTTCACGCTACTACTGCAACACAATTAACTGTTGATGGTCCATCTAGAAAAGACTTTAGAGGAGGAAGAAGTGCATTGTTAAACATTATTCCAGCATCTACTGGTGCTGCAAAAGCTGTTGGTAAAGTTATTCCAGAGTTAAATGGAAAATTAACAGGAATGGCCTTTAGAGTTCCAACCGCTGATGTTTCGGTTGTAGATTTAACCTTCAGGACAAAAAATAAAACTTCACTAGACGAAATTAAAAAAGCATTCAAATTAGCATCTGAAACTTCAATGAAAGGAGTTTTAGGCTATACAGATGAACTTGTAGTATCTCAAGATTTTGTTGGAGATACTCATGCTAGTATTTTTGATGCTGATGCAGCGATTGAGTTGAATTCCAATTTCTTTAAAGTAGTGTCTTGGTATGACAATGAATTTGGGTACTCAAATAAGTTGGTAGATTTAATAGAATATATTCACAACTTATAATATTCTTAATGATATACACTGCTAATCATTACCTTTGATTAGCAGTTTTTTTTATACACAAATCTTAGGCATATGATTTTTATTGTTGATAGTGGTTCCACAAAATGTGATTGGTTAGCCATTGATAAAAAAGGGAAGCAATTATTAGAAAAGCAAAGAACCAAGGGCATGAATCCTGCCATATTGAGTGAAAAAAAACTAATAAAAATTATAAAGAGCAACGAAGCTATTAGTCAAGTAAAAAATGACGTTAAGCAAATCTTTTTTTATGGAGCAGGTTGTGGTACTGAAAAGCCTAGATTGTTATTAAAGCAGGTTTTGGAAGAGTTTTTTGTGAATGCTGAAGTACAAGTAAAGGAAGATACTTATGCAGCTGTTTATGCTACGGTTGGTAGTCAATTGGAACCAGCTGTTGTTTGTATTTTAGGTACAGGATCTAATTGCAGTTATTTTAACGGGAAGTCATTAGAACAACGAGTAAAATCGCTAGGATATTCAATTATGGATGATGCTTCAGGAAATTATTTTGGAAAACAATTGATTAGGGATTATTATTTCAATCACATGCCAGAAAATTTGAAAGTTTCCTTGGCTGAAAAATTTAATTTGGATTCAGATTATATTAAATATAACCTCTATAAACAGCCCAATCCAAATGCATATTTAGCATCATTCGCTGAGTTTATGTTTCTCAATAAAGATTCTGACTATATTCAAAACCTGATTAAAAATGGCATTCGTTTGTTTGCAAAGAACATGATATTGCAATTTAATGATGTACTACCAAATGTTCCAGTGCATTTTGCTGGTTCTATTGCTTACCTTTCTCAAAATGAAATAAAAGAAGTTGCTAGTGAAATGGGCTTTACTGTTGGTAATTTTGCAAGACGTCCTATTGAAGGCTTAGTTTCATACCACAGTAGATAAAAACATAAGTTGGAGATAAAACAAAATTAGCTACCTTTAGAAAGCATTATTTAATAATGTTGCTATTTTTCGTATAACATAACCAACTCATCATGTTCAATTTTATTCAACAGAATTTACGTTTTACCAAAATTATATTCGTATTTTCTTTTTTCATTCCATTAATTAGTATTTCTCAAAATATTCCATTAGGGCAAGAAGTGCTTGTAGCTCATTTAAATGAGGAACTATCTGGTGAATCTGCTAAACGTAATTTAGAATATATTTCGCGTCAACATAGAATGCGAGGTTCAGAAGGGTATTCCAATGCTGTTAATTTCATTTCTCAAAAACTGGAAGAATATAACTTAGAAGGCATTGAAATGATTAAAATCCCAACAGATGGTAGAACCATGTATGGAACTCAAAAAGCGAGATTGGCTTGGGATGTTGAATTTGCAGAACTTTGGGAACAAAGTAATAAAAATGGTTCTTGGCAAAATGCCATAAAGATTGCAGATTGGGAATCGATTCCTTTGGTAGTGGCTCAGGACAGTCATAGTGGAGATGTAATGGCCGAACTTGTTGATATTGGAACAGGAAATTCTGAGGAGGATTATATAGGCAAAGAAGTAAAAGGAAAATTAGTATTGACATCCTTACAACCTAGTGCTGTTACTCCTTTGGCAGTTGAAAAGTATGGAGCTGCCGGAATTTTAAGTTATGCACAAAATCAAGTGACCGCTTGGTATAAAGAAAATGACAACCTCATTCGATGGGGACATTTAGACTCATTTTCAGAGACTAAAACATTCGCATTTATGTTGTCTTTAAAACAAGCCAGAGCATTTCAAAATAGACTTAAATCGGGTGAAACAATTCGTTTGCATGCTAAAATAAATGCAGGAAGACATCCTGGATTTTATGACATTCTTACAGCAGTAATTGAAGGTTCAGATGCCAACTTAAGGCAGCAAGAAATTGCATTTACTTGCCATTTAGATCATCCACGTCCTGGAGCTAACGACAATGCAAGTGGTTGTGTCGCTATTCTTGAAGTAGCTCGAACGCTTAAAAAACTAATTGATGAGGGTAAAATTGATCGACCAAGACGAACTATCAGATTTATTTGGTCGCCAGAAATTGAAGGTACCACTGCATTGCTAAATTTTAAGCCTGAGTTTGCTCAAAATATTAAAACCAATATACACATGGATATGGTTGGTGGTAGTCCTGAAACCAAAGCTATTTTTCATGTGTCTAAAAGTCCTCAAAGTTTGCCAAATTTCGTTAATGATATTGCTGAATCCTTTGGAGCGTTTTTAAATAAGCAATCTGATGATTATGCAAGTGGAGTCAATGCCAAATATCCTATGGTTTCAGAAGAAGGTGGTAAGGAAGCATTACATGCTGTTCTTGGAAATTTTCACATGGGAAGTGATTTTCAGGTGTTTGCTGAAGGTTCATTTTCAATTCCAGCAATTTACTTGCATGATTGGCCAGACAGATACATTCATACTAATTACGATACACCAGCAATGATAGATCCTACAAAATTAAAGCGTTCAAGTTTTATTGGTGCTGCTTCAGCTTTTTTTATTGCTAATTTTGGTAATGATAATATTGATGACACTATTGATTTACTTAGGCGTCAGGTATTAAAGCGTTCAAATGAATTATTGAGTTATTGCGAACTTCTATCAATTGAAGAACAAGAAAATGCTAAACATCATTTTTGGAATTATGAGAAAACTGCATTTAATTCCATTAAGAGTTTTGCATCATTGTCTAGATCACATGATATAGAGTATTCAAATTTCATAGCAGGATTAACCAACTCCATTGGTTCTGGAAAATCGATTAGCATAATAAACGATAAAGCAAATATGGTGTATTCAAGAAACATGAATGTAAAGGGACCACTCTCAGTTTTTGGATATGACTACTTTTTTGATCATTTCGATAAGAGTAAACCTACACCAAAAATTTACAGTTTTGATGGATTGAGAGGATCTGGAGGAGAGTATACTTATGAAACATTGAATTTAGTTAATGGAAAGCGCACAGCTTTGGATATAAGAAATCAATTATCAGCCGAATTTGGACCAATTCCGCTTGAAATTGTAATAGAATATCTTGAGGCTCTAAAAAGTATAGATATTATTAAATAGGTTGATCTTTTAATCTTTTTTATATACTTGGTTTTCCTGTTCTGCGACTCTTATAAATGTAGTACGTTTTGTAAGTTCTTTTAATCGTTGAGCTCCAACATAAGTGCAAGTACTTCTCAGGCCACCAAGAATATCTTGCAATGTAGATTCTACATCGCCTTTATACGGGACTTCAACTGTTTTACCTTCGCTAGCTCTATATTCAGCTACACCTCCAACATGTTTTTCCATGGCAGTTTGAGAACTCATACCATAGAATTTCTTATAAGGTTTACCATTGTGTTCAATTAATTCACCACCACTTTCATCATGTCCTGCCAGCATACCACCAAGCATAACAAAATCTGCTCCAGCACCAAAGGCTTTAGCTATATCACCAGGAATAGTGCAACCTCCATCACTAATGATTTGACCTCCCAATCCATGAGCTGCATCAGCACATTCAATAATTGCAGATAATTGTGGATAACCAACACCAGTTTTAACTCGCGTAGTACATACACTACCAGGACCAATGCCAACTTTTACAACATCAGCTCCAGAAAGCAGCAATTCTTCAACCATTTCACCAGTAACCACATTTCCAGCAATAATGACTTTATTTGGATATTGTTCGCGAGTTTTCTTTACAAAATCTGCAAAGTATTCACTATAACCATTGGCCACATCAATACAAATAAACTTGTATTGTGGATTAAACTCAAGAATGGAAGCTAATTTTTCTGAATCCTGCTTTCCAATTCCTGTGCTAATGGCAATATAGTTTTCAATTCCTGCAGGAGCGTTTGATGAAAACACATTCCAATCGGTTATCGAATAATGCTTGTGAATAGCTGTAAATAGTTTTTGTTTAGAGAGTGCAAGAGCCATTTCAAAAGTGCCAACTGTATCCATGTTTGCCGCCATAACTGGAATTCCTTTCCAAATATAATCACTGTGCATAAACTTAAACTCTCTATTTAAATCAACCTGAGCTCTGCTCTTTAAAGTAGATCGTTTTGGGCGAATCATAACATCTTTAAAACCTAGTTTTATATCATATTCAATGCGCATAATGTGAAGTATTTGGTTACTATCAAATTTAAGCATTATTCAACGAATCCTTATGATTAGTTATTAACAAGTTTTGATTGTTATATCAAATTGAAATATATTGTGGTGATAAGTATTTAAGCATAAATTCTTACTATTTAACCACTTTTTAATTTATAAAATTTTATCATGAAACGTATTATTCAATCATTTTTACTTCTATGTATAACACTGCCAACATTTGCTCAAGAAACACCATTTTTGAATGATGATGAAATAAGAATGCTCATTAACGAACTTTCTGGCGATAGATCTTTTGAGCATATTAGAATTTTAACACAATGGCATCGTAACTCAGGTATGGATGGTTATTTTGAAGCCGCTGATTATGTAGTTGAAGAAGCCAAAAAGGCAGGATTAGTCGATGTAAAATTTATTGAACAGCCACTTGGAGGACCAAACTATACTGCAAAATCTGCAGAACTTTGGATTACAGAACCTATTGAAATAAAGTTAGCAGACATTGGTGATCATGCTTTGATGCTATCTGATGGCAGCCATGATGCAGATGTCACAGCAGAATTGGTTTGGGCAGGAACTGGAAGTAAAGAAGATTTAGAAGGATTGGATGTCGCTGGAAAAATTGTGTTGGTTAGCGGTAATCCTGGAGCAGCAGTTTCAAACGCGGTTTATGATAAAGGTGCTTTGGGTGTTGTTTGTTACGGAACATCGGAAAGTAAAAATCCAATGGATTTTCCTGATCAATTAGCTTGGACAAGAATATCAAGCAATGTCCCTGAAGGAAAACAAGGAACTTTTGCTTTTAATTTATCTCCTAGAAAAGGAGATCAGTTAAAACAAATGCTACAAACTAAAGGCTTGCAGGATGTTTTTGCTACAGGTAAAAAAACGATGGGTGGAAAAGTAGTTGTAAAAGCAAAGGTAGATACTGAATTTGGAGAGGCTCCTGGAAGAACAGGTTTTGTTGAGGGTTGGATAAGAGGATCAAAATATAGTGATCAACAAATTGTTATCACTGCACACTTGCAAGAAGAGCAGGGTTCCGCAAATGATGATGGTAGTGGATGTGGTAATTTATTGGAAATTGCGAGAACTTTAAATAAACTCATTGATGAAGGCAAAATAGAACGTCCATTGCGTGATATTAGATTTTGGTGGACAGATGAAATCTATTCTGAATACAGATACTTCAGAGACTTTCAAGATGAACCTGCAAAAATGCTTGCTAATTTACACCAAGATATGGTTGGTGCAAAACAATCTATTGGAAGCAGAATTCAACATTTAATTTATTCACCACATTCTATTACAAGTTATTTAGACGCCTTGTTTGAAAGCGTCGGACAATTTGTTATTGAAACCAATAATCCATTTATAACAGCTGGAAGAATGGGAGGTTTGCCACGACCTCATTCAAGACCTATCTATGCAACTAGAGGCACAAGAGAGGGTTTTGGAGCTCGTTTCGTTCCATTCTTTAACGCTTCAGATAATATGAATTTTATTGAAGGTGTTATTGGAGTTCCAGCAGTTGGTTTAATTAATTGGGACGATTATTACATCCATTCTTCAGATGACGACTTATGGCAGATTGATGCCACCCAATTGCAACGTAATGCTTTTATTATTGCCTCAATGGCTTATTATTTGGGTAAAGCTGAAGATGACCAAACAAATCTGTTGCTTTCTGAAACGTTCACTCAAGGTAGTAAAAGGTTAGCAAATGATTTGCAGGCAGCATTTCATCAAATTGAGTCTTTAGAAAATCAAACGCTTGCTTACAAAAATGCAACTATAATTTTGGAACAAGCTGCATTAAGAGAAACCAGAGCTTTAATGTCAGTTGCCGATGTTGTTGGTAAAAACGACAATAGTTCAAAAAAAATGGCAGCAATGGTTGAACGGTTAAAGGCAAATAAAAAAGTGCTAATGGATGATGTTGACGCATATTATATGTTTAAGAATAATACTAGTAAAACACCTAAGATTGAGTTAAGCCCTCAAGAATTAGCGGCTTCAAAGAAAATACCTAAAAACAATCCAGATCTTGATGCTTATTTTGGAAATAGAAGAGGAGGAGCTCCAGGAGTTAGCATTCATTCAACAATGCGCATGGAAGTCTTTAATTTTGTAGATGGAAAACGAAGTTATTATGATATCTATAAAGCTGTCTTAGCCGAAATATTGGCTGCTGGAAATTGGTATTATGGAACCATAACCTTGGACGAAGTAGAAAAACTTTTAGATGCTAATGTGGCATCTGGAGCTTTGTCTCTTTAAAATTAACATTAAAAAATCAACCATATGAAGTTTAAGTTAAAATATATTACTTTAACCTTTTTCTTAAGTGCAGTCGCTGTATCTTTTACCCAACAAGAGACTAACACTAGTTTGTTGACTATTGATAGGATTTATAATTCCAATGAATTTTCTCAAGAGTTTGAACGACCAATGCAATGGATTGAAAATGGAGAAGCCTACATTATTATTGAAAAATCAAGCACTGTAAATGAAGGAGATGACCTTATTAAGTATACTTCAGCAAAGCAAGAGCGTAGTGTTTTCATTGCTGCTGAATCTTTACTCGTCAATGGAAATCCTTTGCAGATAAGCAGCTTCTCTTTGTCTGATGATGGTACTAAAGTGTTGTTTTTTAATAATACTAGCCGCGTTTGGCGTTCTTATACCAAGGGAGATTATTGGGTTTATGATTTTAACACAAAAAAACTAAAGCAATTAGGAAAGACTTTTAAACCTTCATCTTTAATGTTTGCTAAATTTTCTGCTGATAACAAATACGTAGCTTATGTCCAGAATTTTAATATTTATAAGGAGGATTTTTCAACGGGACAAGTGACACAACTTACATTTGATGGAACTGAAGATATCATTAATGGAACCTTTGATTGGGCTTATGAAGAAGAATTTGGTAAACGCGACGGTTTTTCATGGAGTCCGAAAGCAGATTATGTGGCGTATTGGCAAATAGATGCAAGTGAGATAGAGACGTTTTACATGATTAACAATACGGATTCTATTTACTCCAAACCAATTCCATTACAGTACCCAAAAGTTGGAAGAGAACCTTCTGGTGCGAAACTTGGTTTGATAAATTTAAACTCAAATGAAACGGAATGGCTTCAAATTCCTGGTGGTGAAAAAGAAAATTACATTCCAGGTATGCAATGGGTTAATGACGATTTGATGCTCATTCAACAAATGAATCGTCATCAAAATCAATTGATTGTTTGGTCTTATCAACCATCAACAAAATCATTGAAAAAAATATATACTGAAGTTGAAGATACCTGGGTAGATTTAGGGTATCCAGATATTTCAGCAGATGGATGGGGAAACAATGACTTGCCAATAGTAGATAATGGCTCAGCCTTTTTAAGAATGACTGAAACAGATCAATGGAGACATATTTACAGGATAAATATCAATTCTGGAGAAAAAACACTCATCACGCCTTTTGATTTTGATGTTGCATCAATACGTCCAGCAACTGATAAGGATTTGTATTTTATTGCCTCTCCAACTAATAGTACACAGCGTTATTTATATAAGACTGATTTAAAAGGCAAAGGCAATTTGAAACGAGTTACTCCTGCAAGTTATGAAGGTGTTAATAATTATAGTTTTGCTCCAAATGGGAAATATGCTAAGCATATTCATCAAAGCACGTCAGAACCTCGAACTGCGCATTTAGTTGAGTTGCCTTCACATAAAATTATTAAAACTTTAGCTGAAAATAAAGTTCATAAAAATAAACTCCACGCTCTTGATTTACCAAAAGTTAAGTTTACTAAAGTTACTACTGAAGATGGTATTGAAATTGATGTTCGTATGGTACTTCCAATAAATTTTGATGAATCTAAAAAGTATCCTGTTTTATTTCATGTTTATGGTGAACCTTGGGGACAAGTGGCAACTGATACTCAAATAGGCCTGTGGAACATCATGATGGCTCAAAAAGGTTATGTCATTATTGATATGGACAATAGAGGTACACCATCTTTAAAAGGTAGTACTTGGCGTAAAAGTATTTATAGAAATATTGGTGTTATCAATGCTTTAGATCAAGGTCAAGCTGCTAAAGAGATCTTAAAACTTAGTTATTTAGATAATGAACGAACTGCAGTTTGGGGCTGGAGTGGAGGTGGCTCTATGACGCTCAACCTCATGTTTAAACATCCAGAAATTTATAAAACAGGAATAGCAGTTGCCGCTGTTTCTAACCAATTAATATATGACAACATTTATCAAGAAAGATATATGGGATTGCCAAAGGAAAATCGAGAAGATTTCATCAAAGGCTCACCAATAACTTATGCGAAAAACTTAGAAGGAAATTTACTCATTGTACACGGAACGGGTGATGACAACGTACATTACCAAAGCGCTGAAATGCTTATTAATGAATTAATCAAACAAAACAAACAATTTCAAGTTATGCCTTATCCGAATCGATCACACGGAATTCGTGAAGGAGAGAATACCACAAGACATTTATATACTATGCTAACTAACTATTTGCTAAAGAATACGCCTCCTAACTAAAGGATTATTTTACCGCAATCATACTGATTTCTACGTTTACATCTTTTGGTAAACGTGCAACTTGAACTGTTTCTCTTGCCGGAGCTGTAGCTTCATTAAAATAGCTGCCATATACTTCATTAATTTGTGAGAAGTTATTCATGTCACTAATAAAAATAGAAGTTTTTACAACATTTTCAAAGGTCATTCCAGCTTCTGTGAGAACAGCTTTCATGTTTTCCATGACCTGTTTTGTTTCTGTTTTAATATCATCTAAAACTAAGGCCATAGTTTTAGGATTGAATGCTATTTGACCTGAAGTGTATAATGTGTTTCCACTTAAAACTGCTTGAGAGTAAGGTCCAATTGGAGCAGGAGCTTTTGAGGTAGTTATGATTGTTTTCATTGAAAAATTATTTATTAAAGTTGTCTATCACGTTGTCTGCGTTTGTCGTATTTAATATCACTTAAAATACTTGATTTTATTCCAATAAAGAAATTCCAAGAACTTCTATTGCTAAATGGAATCCAAGAAAAATTCATTCTCCAGCTCAACAAGTCACGTTCAAAACGTAATTGAGTATAAGTGATTCCTTTATTTTTAAAATCATAACCTGATGATGCACCAACACTCCAACGTGGAGATAAATCTACATTACCTGATACCATTAAAGAATGAGATGAAATTTGATCTTCTCGTCTTGCATTCGCATAGTTAAGAGCGTAAGCGAGATTTAAGCTCCAAGGAATTTTATAGTTGTACAATTCGCTTGGTTCTTCTTTTTTCTCATCTGTATTGTTGTCAGTATTTAATCTTTGGTCAGCAAAGTCTTGTGGTTTGCCAAATAAGTCATCATCACGACCTCCACTTCTAAGTGATTCTTCTCTTGCTCTTTCATCTTGATCAGATTCTTCTGAATCTTTGCCATCACCTGATTTACTACTTAAAGTATACCTCGCAGTAAAATTTGCACTTGTTAATCTAAACAAACTACCACCATTATCTATATTAAAGGTGTTTATTTTACTATTGTTACTATCAAGAGCATAAGGATCTAAAGTAGCACCAAAATTAATTTGCATCTTATTGTTAAAAATTTGAGTACCTCCAGTTACACTTACAGGAGACCAACGCAAAGAATCTGCAGCAATATTATAAGATGTTGAAAAATTTAAATTATTAAGAAGAATTATTTTTTTTGGTTCAGTAGCTGTGCTATCCTTATCTCTAACTTTTGCTTCAAAATTATTACTTAATGATAATCCAATAGAACTTGACAATCTATTGCTAGGGCTACCAAAAATGGAATTTTCAAAACGAGTGTATTCCACTTCGGAAGTTGTTAATCCATTGGCATCTATTACTTCATAAGTTTCATAATAATTATTAAAAGCTGGCGATAAATTATAACTAATGCTTGGACGCATGACGTGCCTAATGGCTTGAATTTTTTTATCTTCTCCAAACTCAAACATACCATAAACTGTTGTGCCCAAACTCATATTGAAATTATAAGTTCTAAAGGAATCAAAATTGTTTAATTCTGTTTCAATAACTTGTTGAGTGTCCTGATCATACCTCTTATTTACAGTATTCAATGTCCATGTTTCTTGGTAATTCGCGCCTGTACTAAAGCTTAAGTACTTAAAAAGCTTGAAGTTTGTCGTTAGCGGAATGCTGTGCTGCATACCAATTTTAGCATCATCAAACATTTCTTTTTTAAAGAAAAGTGAATCTGTTGTTTGTATTCTGTTTTCACCTCTTACATTATATTGCATATTAATATTTTGAATAAGACCTTTTTTAGAACCAATTTTTGGTGCAAAAGGAAAAATTCTACCAACACTAGCTTGCAAAGTAGGTAGTGTCATATTAATAACTTCAGTTTGTGTATTCTGAGAATGTGTAGCGGTTAAGTTTAAGTTTACTTGAGGCTCACCTTGAAAGGTCTTAGAATAGGATATTGATGATGATAAGGTATTATTTAAAAAGTTAGAAGCATTTAATTGATTTATGGATTGCTGATAATAGCGGCTACTACCCAAGTTTACAGATGCTGAAAACCTTGAGTTCGGATTGGCCTTCGCATCTTGTCCATGTGACCATCGTATATTATAAATAGAACTTTTGGCATAATCTGGAAATCCTCGTTCACTTGTTATTAGGTTTTCGTATCTAAAACTTAAATTTCCTCTGAACTTATACCTCGCTGCATATTGACTTTGCATTCGCAAACCATAACTGCCATTGGTAAAATAATCTCCAGTAACTGCTAAGTCTGCATAATCACTAATAGCAAAATAATAACCACCATTCTGAATATTATAACCTCTGTTATTGTCTTCTCCAAAAGATGGAAAAATCAAACCTGAAGTCTGTTTTTTGGTCAATGGAAAATATGCAAACGGTAATCCAATTGGTGTTGGCACATCGGCAATAAACATATTGGTTAATCCAGTAACGACCTTTTTACCTGGAACTATTTTGGCCTTTCGCATTAAAAAATAATATTCCGGATTATCTGGATCAGCGGAGGTTGTGAATTTCCCTCTACGAATAAATAAAACAGAATCGTTTTCTTTTTTAGTTTTTTCTGCTATGATGTAGCCACCACTTTGTTCCGTTCTGGAGTTCCAGACTAAAGCCTTTTCTGTGTTAAAGTTAAATCTTATAGAATCAGGCTCAATGATATCAGCACCTTGCTTAAACACAGGTGCTTGTGAATAGTTGCCCAAAGTATCTTTTAAGCGTCCTGCATAAACCTCATTATTTTCATGATTTATTACAATAATTCCAGCAGTGATTTCCATGTCCAAATAAGTAACCTTAGCATTATTGTACAGATATGTTTTTTGTTCTTTTCTGTTAAAGGATACATAATCTGTTGCAGAATACTTTACAATATCTTCTATCATTCCTTTTTTCTTAGGAATAGTATCTAGTTTAATGGTGTCTTGTTCTCTTAACGGTTTTTGTATTTGAAACAACGAATCAACTGATGTTTTAATGGTATCTTTTACAACTGAAGCCTTTATAGGTTTGGTTTTTGTAGGAATATCCTGAGCGAAGCTAAATGTGTTCATAAACACTGTAAAACTTAGGGCTAAAAGTATATGAAAGATGTTTGTTCGCAACGCTTTTAGGTGTATTTTTGTAAAAGTATGGCTCGGTTTTTGAATAGCCAAAACTACATAATTTTTTTTTGTGATTTTTACGATTATGCGAAAATTATGATTAATAAAATAAACCGAGTTTTAAAGCCGTTAAAGACTCTATGCAAACGAAGTTAAAATACATCTTAGTATCATTTATATTATTATTAACATATTCAGCTTATCCTCAATCTTCAAAGGATAAGTTTATTGTTGTTCTCGATGCTGGTCATGGTGGAAAAGATCCAGGTCGACCAACAAAATTTGATTCTGAAAAAAAGATAGCGCTAAATATTGCCCTCAAAATTGGCAAAATGCTTGAATATCATGAAGACATTAAGGTCATTTATACAAGAAATAAAGATGTATTTGTGGACTTACATGAGCGTGGAGCCATAGCCAATCGTGCTGACGCAGATTTGTTTGTATCTATTCATTGTAATGCGCATGATTCTCAGGCCTATGGTGCTGAAACATGGGTTTTAGGAACTAAAAGAGGTGAAACCAATTTCAATGTGGCAAAAGCGGAGAATGAAGTGATTCTTCTTGAGGATGATTATGAAAAGCATTATGAAGGCTACGATCCAAATGCACCAGAATCCATTATCGGATTGATGTTAATGAATGAAGACTATCTCGATCAAAGCATCTTATTGGCCAGTTATATTCAAAATAATTTTGAAAACAAACTCAAACGAAAAAATAGAGGTGTAAAACAAGAAGGCTTCATCGTGTTGCATCAAACTTACATGCCAAGTGTATTGGTTGAAACTGGCTTTATCACTAATATGAGTGAAGGCAAATATTTAAGTTCAGACAAAGGACAAACAGAAATGGCGACATCAATTAAAGATGCTATTTTAAAGTATCGTAATAGTTTAAATGGTGTTGATGATGCTTTAATTATAGGAACTTCAGGTGAAGTGTATTCTAACAATAGCGACTCTGAGGTGTATACAGATATTACGTTTAAAGTTCAAATTGCTGCCAGTACAAGAAAATTAGAAACAAAATCTTATAATTTCAAAGGTTTAAGTGATATTTCTCGTGAGCAGATAAATGGTATTTATAAGTATTATTATGGTTCAACTTCTAATTATAATACAATAAAAGCACAGAAGCTGGAGGCTTTAGAAAAAGGATATAGTTCATGTTTTATTGTGGCAATTAAAAACGGAGAACAGATTCCTTTAAGCGAAGCATTGAAATCATCTACAAATTAGAATTATTCTTTTAAAATTAATTCCTAATTTTGTCACTAATCAAACAAGCAACCTGTGAAAATCTCCAGAGAAGTAAAAACTGCCGTTTTAGTCATTGTAAGCTTAATCCTCATTGTTTTTTTATTTAACTATTTGAAGGGACAAAATTTATTAGACTCTTCTAGAAAAGTTTACGTTATCTATGATAATGTCGAAGGCCTAGCTTCGTCAAGTCCAGTTACAATTAGCGGACATACTATTGGTAAGGTTCAGGAAATAGATTTTGCAGACGATGGTTCTGGTAAAATTAAAGTTCTACTTACAATAGAAGACGATTTTAAGTTTTCAAAAAATAGTAAAGCAGAACTTTATGATACTGGACTTATAGGTGGAAAAGGTATTAGTATTATTCCTGCTTTTGATGATGCAGAAAACGTAGTTTCAGGTGATGTACTTCAAGGCACAGTTAAACCTGGACTAATGGACATGGTAGGAGATACATTAACACCACTTCAAGATAAAATAGGAGCTGTGTTAATTACAGCAGATTCTTTACTCACAAACTTAAACGATGTGTTTGATGAACCTACAAAGCGAAACCTTAAAAGTGGAATTTCACAATTAGAAACTACTATCGCTTCATTTAAAAACACATCTATTTCTATCAATGAATTAATAGCGAATAACAAAGAGAAGTTAGATAATACACTTGCCAATGTTGAGGATGTAACTTCAAATCTTTCAAATATTACAGATTCTATTGCAAATGCCAATTTAACCAAAACAATTAATGACTTGCAGGCCACTGTAGGTAATTTTGACAAACTTTTATCAACTATTGAAAGTGGCGAAGGCTCAATTGGAAAGCTTTTAAAAGATGAAGGTCTTTACAATAATCTAGCAGGAGCCACTAAGCAGTTAGAACAATTACTTCAGGACATGAAATTGAATCCAAAACGATATGTACACTTTTCGTTGTTTGGGAAAAAAGCTAAGATTTATGATGCTGAAGGCAACGAAATTAAAGAACAAAAGAATTAACTATGGATTACTTACCAAATATTCTTTTTGCTGTAATCCTTATTTTAGGAATAGGCTATTTTGCTAAAAACATAGGTAAACTTAGACGTAATATCAAGTTAGGTCAAGATATTGATGTTTCGGACAATAAATCCCAACGTTGGAAAAACATGGCTACGATAGCTCTCGGCCAAAGTAAAATGGTTGTTAGGCCTGTCGCTGGATTTTTACACATCATAGTTTATATTGGATTTGTCATAATTAATATTGAAGTTCTTGAAATTGTAATTGATGGATTGTTCGGAACTCATCGCGTTTTATCTGGCTTAGGAGGAATATACGGTTTTCTAATATCGTCTTTTGAAATACTTGCAGTTCTTGTTTTAATTGCAGTTATCGTATTCTGGATCAGAAGAAACATTATGAAACTAAAACGTTTCTGGAAACGAGAAATGACAAGTTGGCCAAAAAATGATGCCAATTATATTCTCTATTTTGAAATGGTTTTAATGACACTATTCTTAATTATGAATGCCACAGACGTTCAGTTTCAAGAGATGAATTCTGGAAATGCCATAAGCCAATTTATAGCACCTTGGTTTGAAGGCTTTTCTGAGTCAACCTTGCATCTTATTGAGCGCTCTGCATGGTGGCTTCACATTATTGGTATTTTAATATTCTTAAACTATTTATATTTCTCTAAGCATTTACATATTCTATTGGCCTTTCCAAATACTTATTATGGAAGCTTACAACCAAAAGGTCAGTTAAATAATTTGGAATCAGTTACTAAAGAAGTAAAAATGATGATGGATCCTAATGTAGATCCTTTTGCAGCTCCAGCGCCTGGAAGCGAAAACGATGTGCCAGCAAAATTTGGAGCAAGCGATGTTCAAGACTTGAATTGGGTACAATTACTAAATGCCTATACCTGTACAGAATGTGGTCGTTGTACAAGTGAATGTCCAGCTAATCAAACAGGAAAGCAGTTATCGCCAAGAAAAATCATGATGGATACTCGTGATCGCTTAGAAGAAGTTGGTAATAACATAGATGCGAATAAAGGTGAATTTAAAGACGATGGTAAGCAACTATTAGACGATTACATCACACGCGAAGAGCTTTGGGCTTGTACGTCATGTAATGCCTGTGTAGAGGCATGTCCTGTTAGTATTAACCCTTTGTCAATTATTATGGATATGAGACGTTATTTGGTTATGGAACAGTCGGCAGCACCTACTGAATTGAATAATATGATGACCAATATTGAAAATAATGGCGCACCTTGGCCATATAATCAAATGGACAGATTAAATTGGAAGAACGAATAATGAAAACGACAACCTGTGAAGCTCAAACAAATTATAATATTACTTTTTTCTCTTGCTCTAGCTAGTCCAGCAATAGCACAAGGATATCAAAAAGATTCCTTGCAAATAAAAGTATATACTGAGATTGAATATGAGCAATACAGAGTAAAATCAATTAAGGCAACGAGAGTATTTTGTGATTATTGTTCAGAAAATCAAACTAAAAAAATAAAAGAAGAAGCTTTAAGGTTGGCGTATTTGGCCAGAAATAATAGAGATTATATTTTGGAAAAAGGGATTAAGAAACTTGCCATGTATATAAGAGTATCAAAAAAGGATTTTGCTGCTTTAAAGGAAGATGAACCTGATAATTAAATAAAAATAGTATGAGTACTAAAAGTGAAGACGAATTGCTAAACGAAGCCACAGAAAATGGGGCAAAAATAAGTCCTGTTTTACCTGAAGGTGTCAAAAATTATCTAATAGATATTGATGGTACTGTTGGTGAGGATATACCAAATGAAGAACCAGAACGTATGCTTACTGCTGAAGTTTATCCTGATGCGCTGGCTACTTGTAATAAATGGTATAATGATGGTCACAGAATTTGTTTTTTCACTTCACGCACAGAAGTTCATAGAGAAAACACTGAAATCTGGCTTAAAAAACATGGCTTTAAATATCACAGTTTATTAATGGGAAAACCTAGAGGTGGAAATTATCATTGGATAGACAATCATATTGTTAAAGCCACAAGATATAAAGGAAAATTTACAGACCTAATTGAAAAAGATGTTACTATAGAAGTCTTTGATGATGGTCAACATGATTAATATTTAGACATGAGTGAAACACTTAAAGTGCCTACAATGGCAGAATATATGGCTCAAGGCAAGCAACCCGAAGTATTGTTTTGGGTTGGTTGCGCAGGAAGTTTTGATGACCGAGCTAAAAAAATTACCAAGGCCTTTGTAAAATTGCTGAATAATGCGAATGTAGAATTTGCTGTTTTAGGTGCTGAAGAAAGTTGCACAGGAGATCCAGCTAAACGTGCTGGAAACGAATTTTTATTTCAAATGCAAGCCGTTACAAATATTGAGGTGCTTAATGCTTATGAAGTAAAAACCATAGTTACAACGTGTCCACATTGTTTCAATACAATTAAGAATGAATATCCGTCACTTGGCGGAAATTACAAAGTCATGCATCATACTCAATTTCTGAAGTCCTTGTTAGATGATGGACGCTTGACAATTGAAGGCGGTAAATTTAAAGGGAAACGTATAACCTTTCACGATCCATGCTATTTAGGTCGTGCTAATAATGTCTATGAAGCTCCAAGAGATTTAATTAGAAAACTTGATGCAGAATTATTAGAAATGAAAAGCTGTAAGAGTAGAGGCTTATGTTGTGGAGCTGGAGGAGCACAAATGTTTAAAGAACCTGAAAAAGGTGATAAAGACGTTAACATAGAGCGTACTGAACAGGCACTTGATACCAAACCACAAATTATTGCTGCTGGCTGCCCATTTTGCAACAC
>Ga0098073_1000334_pt1 | contig 17486 bp, 1 predicted proteins | sample 31_taG_FD_75060 | JGI IMG/M metagenome (GOLD analysis project Ga0098073, IMG submission 75060) | Marine viral communities from the Gulf of Mexico - 31_GoM_OMZ_CsCl metaG | ecosystem: Environmental > Aquatic > Marine > Oceanic | place: Gulf of Mexico | collected 2015-07-12
AAGCTTTGCCTCAACGTCTGCAATGTTTTCACCATCAACTTGAATAGATCCTTCTTGCGCTTCTATGTTAGAAGCTGGACCATAAATCTGTTCTGCTATATTATCTGGTATAGTAACATCTGGTATATCTGGGACAATAACCATCTTATTATTACTACCCTTCCTTAGTTCTTTACTATTAGGACGTTGGAATCCTCCCTCTATGTCAAACATAAATGCGATGGGAGTTTGGGAATTAGATCCTAAAGGAATGAATTGCCTATACACACCTCTATCTGCTAGCACCACACCATTGTTTGAATCAAAAAGAACATCTTCTCCCTCTAGGGTTGCGCTCACCAAGCGGTAGTAAATCCTTCCACTACTTAGCGGGTTACTATCACTTTGCGATAAGAACATAGGTAGTTCACCCATTCCCAGTAGATTTTCTTTATCTAAAACAGCAATTAGACTGCCGTCTGGCTCATTAGTTTCTGGATTTGTTCCAGGACGGGTTTTGAAATCAGGCAAATACCTTTTAAGATTGTTTGCGTGTGAAGCAGACTCTCCGTAATTACGCACTATTTCTTTCTTTAGGTCATCAGAACTTACACCAAACACATCTTCAAAAGATCTCTTGCCCGATAAAGCTTCAAATGATTCTGTTGCAGAACGGAGATATCTCTCCATTACATGTGGGGTAAAGGCATCTAGTAAACTACCATATTGATATTGCAATCCATCCTTCACCATTACATAGTGGAAGATGTGCATGGCATCCGAATGCATGTCCATATCAAAGTATATCTCTTGGAAGCCATTTTGAATTCTGATCTTTTCATTTTCAGAAAGTCTCCCAAAAGAGTTACTCATGGCAACATGCATGTTTGTGTTATTACCCAGTGCATCAGAAGCCATACCTTTTGCAAAGAAGTCTAAGAAATAGTTTCTCCGCCCTTGATTGGCAAAGACTTGACGTAACCTTGCTACAATCTTATCAATAGTTACATCAGTTTGTTCTTCCGAGTAAACTAGGATATTGCTTAGAGATCCTAACATCTCAGCATTTCTTGACTCGCCTGCATTCTTCTGAAGCTTATGCATGTAAGCTTTGATGGTGAAGTAAGCAAGAATGTCTTTATTGATCTTTGACTTTAGCTTTGAGCCTTCAGGAGTCTCCGGGGTTCTTGAATAAGCTAATATTTGCTTATACACATCTTTAAACACGGGGGTCTGAGATGCAAACACCTTAGGTATAATTACTTCATTGAAATGCTTAAACACCCTTAGATAAGCCCCAAGATAATGAGGCGGCATTTCATTACTAGGAGTGTTAATACCAAATGCATCCCTTAAGTCCATTGGCATTGGATTATTTCTATACTTCATGCCTCTAAAAGCTGCATCAGTAGCATATAGACCTAGCCTTTCAATACTTTCTTCCTTATCTCTAAGCTGACCAAAGTTTTTACCGAAGCCTTGACTTAAGTTGGATATAGCAATCATCTCATCCATAAAGCCAGATAATGTAGAGATTACCTGTAGGAATCTAATGGCACCATTCAACATACCATTATCATCTTCAGAACGTTCTTCGTTAGAACCTTTTTCTAAGAGACGTCTAAGTCCTGATTGCTCTACCTGTAAAGTAGGACCTTTTGCCATCATCATCTTAAGATCCCCCATGTCTGAATTAGGATCTGTCATAACCATACGAACCTCTGGTATATTCAAGATATATGTACCCGTCTTAAGAGGTACGCCTATAGAGAGCATCACCTCTAAGAGTTTTAGTGCTTTCTTTGCATAACCTAACTTACCAAGTAGTCTTTCTTTCGCATCATCAGTTGCGGCTGTTACAAGATTAGATATCAGATACTGAGCTCTTTCTTGTTTCTCATCACGGTTTTCATTATTAGTAAAGCTAGGCTCTCCTATATCACCTCTAAGATTAATACCATCTACTATCAGCATATCCATGAAGAAATCTTGAGCAATCTCTACAGAACCAAAGTCTGGATTAATCTCTACCCCCATTTCTTTTAGGAAGTTGATAATAACATTAGGAGGTACAACTGCACCAATCATATTAGAGTTTTCCTTTACACTCTTATGACTATGATATTGACCAATAATGCTATCAATAGATATACCCTCATCCTTTACAAAGTCGTTTAACCATGGAAAGTCTACACTCATTTCTTCCCAAAGATCCTGCAAAGCTTTTACGTCTGCTGGCTTATGCGCTATTGGTTTATCGCCATTTACACCTTCACTAACACCTTTATTTGCTTGAAGGGAAAACTGTGCATCTAATAGTTTATTATCAATTGCTGCTTTATATGGCTCGTAACCATTCTTTTTATAGTATTCTGCAAACTCTTTCTTATCTCTAGGAAGATTTAATTGTTCTGCAGCAAAATATGCTTTTGTACTTAAAACACCTGGTTCAAGCTTTTCTTCGTCTCTAAGATACTCATCGTCAATCTGACCATTAGTTGCTTTAAAGATTGCATTATATAGATAGTGGTTCTTTTCTCTAACCTTCTCATTAGAGTATCTAACGTACTGACGCCATGCTTCATTAAAGTCTTCTTTCTTGCCTAGCTTATTTAAACCAGATCCATACTCTACAAAACCTTTCTTTCTACTGTAGTACCACTCTTTCATAGATGCAAAGACCTTATCAATATCAAAGTCTGCACCTGAGATCTCAATCAGTTCATATGGGAATACCGCAGTAGATCCATTATACACTGGTTCAAAGTCTACAACCTTTAAAGCCATTGATGAATGTTTGTCCTGAGATGGTACACGAACAGCAAACATTTTTGCTATAACGTCCGGTATATCACCTTTACTATTTTCAACATGCTTTAGAACATCTTCAAAGTGAGCTGAAGTAAGCATCTCAGAATACCTCTGATCTGTCTTCTTCCACTTTTTAGGGTTCGCCTCAGTGTTAGTATACTCAGGCATATCAAATCTTAAGCGGTCAACAACTATGACACCGTCTTTGGGATTTGCAGCCAAAAGCTTTTTGAGCTCTGCCATACCTTCTTCAGTACGAATGTCAACTTGAGGCTCAAGCCCTTCTGCAATAAAATTCTTTTTACGTATAACTTTTTGCTTATCCAACTTGCCGTCAGACTCTAAAGAGTATACACGTCTATAGATAGGTTTGCCTAAATCAGATTTTAATGCAAGTGTTAGACCTGCAGTTTTCTGAGAAAGAATCTTCTTACTAAAATAAGCGCCAAAGAATTCTTCAACCTTATCACTAGTGATAGTATTATTCAATTCATATTTAGCACTACCATCTAAATCCTCAAAGAATGCCATCAGATTACTACCAGCTGCAGAAGACTTAAGATTCTGTCTAGCTTGTTTGATAAACATCACTAAGTTTAAATCAACTTCTTCAGAGGCTTCTAGATAATCTAATACACTATCATCTAATTCTTGCATGCCTGCTATGTCTAGCAGCAGCTTAAATTTATTTGTGTAGTCAAACTGAACCCCTGCACCTAAGAGTTTGTGATACTCTTCACGGATCTTTCCAATTTCTACAGATACCCCATTTATTTGAACTGTTACCTGATCATTCTGCTCAGATGAAAGAAGTGCTTTAATCTGAGTGGGTAATGGAATAACCAGTTTATTCGATGGGTTAATTAACTGACGACCAAAGAACTTGGCATTTAAGTTATGCCCTTGATTCTCTGTAAATGCATTTGGGTTACTTAATTCCGACTGTGCTAGGACATTGCTCTTAAACATTTTAGAAGCACTAGTCGGTGCAAGAATCGCAACCTTCTTATAACCTGAAGCTTTCTCAAAAGCCTCCATCTTTAATCTCAGGTTATGCAAAAGCGCATCACCAGGAAGAGGTTTGATGTTACCATCTTTATCTCTATAAGATGTTTCTTGTGCTGTTAGTGTTACCGTAGAAGTTTTAATCTGAGTTTCCCCATCAGCATAAGCATACTTTTGTGAGTTTAAGACTGCCCCTCCAGGTAGGTAATAATTAAAGAAGTTTTTTTCTATTGATCTTATGGAATCTTCTGTAAATTCTTCAATCTTATCCAGCATCTCGGCAAACTCTGGAGATAAAGTACCTAAGCCATACGACAAGTGTCTTGCCCCATGAGTAGTTACATATGTCTGAGCGTCTGCCTGATCTCCTGTACCTCCAAAAATTTGTTCAAATTGTGCATCCTCTATTGTAAAGACTACAATACTATCTTCACCCAGAGTAGTTTTTATTCCAAGATTGTCATCCTCACTAGGCATGTTTTCAAAAGCCACAGAGTCAGTAGCATTATTGAAACTCTTAGCTCTCTTAATTGGGTTTACAACTCTATCCTTAAATATTCTAGCCTCATCACCATGTAATAGATTATTGACAGCCAGTGTGTTTAAGAAGTTATTTAAGAATATCTGCTTAATGTTATGATCTCGATTCTTTGGTAAAAGATTTAGTTCTTCAGTTAATGCATCATTAGCCTCAAAACTTCCTTGTACAAAGAATGATAGATTTGCGTTAAAGTGATTACTAACATCTTCGTTTATAAGAGTTAGTAATTCTCCAACCATACCATCAAGATTAGTTTTGATCAAATCTCGGACTGGACTGATCATATCCTTTGGTATATCCTTTCCTTCCTTAGCTAGTTTAACTAGTTGGGCTCTTAAGTCTGGGCCACCTTCAATCGTTTCTAAGATTTCAAAGGCTTTAAAGAAATTGAAAGCTGTACCATTGAGAGTATCATTATAGTCCATAATGGGACCATTACCATCAGGATACTGTTTAAACTCATCTCGAATTCTGGTGAACTCTTCTAGAACTACATTGAAGAAACTATCAAGAGCTTCCTCAGTAATTTCAGAGTTTGTATCAATAGTCTTAATGACACCCATATCAATGAAGTCACCATTATTAGCTGACTCCATGATACGAATAAGAATAGGAGACTTGGCTATAGTTCTACCATCCTCCAGCCTTATGCTATCATTACGGTTACTCTTAGTATTATAGTTTAATGTATATAGATTCATTAAGAGAGTGATAAACTCAAAGCTGCTTAAAGAACCATAGTTTGTAGCACCCTCTGTTGCAAAGTTCTCCGTATTAGTGGCTTCTCCTACATCAACGCCTTTAGAATCTAAACGCTTTGCAGTTCTTAAACCTGCTACTCTGCGGATATGATGTTGTCCATTTCTAGACATTGCATCAAATGCATCTTGACTATCCTGAGATAAGAATGGTAAAGTCTTATCTGTCTTATTCCATTCTTCTACAGCTTGAGAATGCCAAGTTTGTTTTTGGTGAGCGTGAATAAATTGACCTTGAGCATTCTTAAATACTGTATTACCCACGCTTTCATCAAAGCTAGCGTTACCTATTGCAATCTCCATCAGTCTTCCCACCATACCCTTTTCTTCATCATTGATAAAGAAATTCTCTGGTGTAAGTTTATTTTCTTGTCTACGACTTAGAAGATCTATCATTACATCTAGGTCAGACATTGTACTACCCTGTGGCGCTAAACCTGTAAGTAGTCTCTTACCCTCACCCAGACTGGCTAATTGAGTGGCATACTTTCTTAAATTACTTCCTGAAAATGTAGAAGCAATACTTACCTCTAAGTAAAGAGGGCTAAGTTTAATTCCAAGCTGGTCATCAAGTTTTTTACTAAAGTCTAAAGCAAGTGCTTTTAGATCTTTATTATTCATGGTAGACTGACCAAATACGCTCTTAAGATCTGACAGAGTATTTATAGCCCTGTTTAATAATTTATCATCTGTAGCAAACTGCTCAAACACATCACCAAATCTTTTACTCCACTGATCCATCTGTGAGTTTGCCGCATCGGCAGTAAATGCAGAGATGAATCCAACCTCTCGAGTGCTTGAATCCTGCAACTGCAATATGTAATCAAACCTGGCGTTTCTAAACGTGTTGATGAAATCATGATAGAGTTGAGATGAACCTGCGTTTAAAGTCTCAGGAATGTAAACCGTATCATCTTCTACATAAACTCCTGTCCTATTAAAGAACTCATCTATAACAGCACGAGAATTCTCATTTCTTCTAGAGTATATATACATTGAGTTGAGCATGTCTGAGTCTGTGTTCTTGTGAACACCGGCCATCATCAAACCATTGTATACGCTCGCAACATTTACAGGAACTCTAATCCTGGTCTTGCCATTATCTAATAAGTGTGTATTACCAAAGCCATCAGTAGAATCTATAGTTATACCACCTATAAACAATCTCATACGTTCAGTCATAGATGATACACCACCTCTTTGACTTGCATCAAGGGCGTAGTTTCTGAATCCTACGGTACCTTGTTCTTGCTCGGTATCTTGATCAGTATCCTCAATATTCTGAAGTTTGATTCTGATTGAATCAAGATAATCTCGAGTTGCCTCTATGATTTCTTCTTCATAGTTGTTAACGGCATTCTCAAGTTTTTCTAGCTTGTCTAATTGATTTTCACTTAAATCTGCATAGAAGTCATTGCGCTCATCAGTGTCATAGAGTTCTTGTAAGTCAGAAATTATATCAGACAGAATCTCTCTATCTGTAAGTATTTCTCCCAGCTCTTCTCCAGCATCTATCTTAGCTTGCTGGGCTTTGCCTGCAGCATCCATCTTCTGTATATATAGACTACCTATAACCTTGACCAGATTCTCGGTCATATAGGGATCTAGATATTCAAAATACTGTTTGCCGTCAATCGTTCTGCTGTTGTGCGGTATAATCTTATTAGCATCTAGAGTAACTCCATCTGCCAATGATCTAACAAAGATGTTGTCCTGGATTGCACCACCTCTATACTTACCTGAATCAATCTTCTGGAATAAGTTGAGGAGTTGATTTCTTTCAAAGCCTCTAATGATAGCTTTGATGAATTCAACAATTCTATTAAATATAGACTTGATCCCACTATTTGTCTTAGTGCTTTTTGGATCTGTCTTAAACTTATTAAACTCATCAGCCATGTATTCTTCCAAATACAAGTCTTCAAGTTGCTGAGCAGATAAATTATTGTACTTAGGATGAAGAGCTTTGAAACGCTGAATGTCTTGTCTATACTCTGCAGGACTGCTAAACTGCTTTAGCTTTTCAGCTTTTGCAAATCTTCTAAGCTTTGCTTGTTCTTTATCAGTAAGCAGCAATCTATATACAGCATGGAATGCTTCATGATATCTGTATGGTTGATTGACACCTGTGTAGATAGTACCATCAACATTTAGATTTCCAGCAAGATCTCTAAGGGCCATAGTGAATGTACCAACGGTAATACCATTAGCTCTCATTCTACCTTTGAGATCAGCAATATCACCAATGCTAATAAACTCTGGTAGATTATTTTCTGCCCACTTTATAAACTCCTCTAAAGTCTCTGTTTCTTCTTGAGCTTCCTCCGCAGTCAATATTTTATCCGCACTTAAACCACTATGTTTAGCCTGCTCATCTTTAAGTTCCTGTAGTTCGCGCTCGACTCTTTGAAACTCTTCAGACTCTTTCTTTAAATCTGATGGTTTCCTACCTTCTTTTTTTGCTTGAACTCTTATTTCTTTGTTAAGCTTTTTCTTTTCAGCTTCAAGATTTTTAATCTCCTTTCCAATCCGTTCTGCTTCACTAATATCATCTTTAACCTCCTCTTCTTCGTCTAACTCTAGCTTAGTCTGAACTGCTTCTTTTTTCTTCTGATCGGATGTTTTTGCTGCTTCATTTTCAGAGCCATCTACATTCTTACTTTCTTCAGGCTCTACAGGACTAGTACCTGTAATATTTTCTGCAGAAGCCAATGGAGTAATAGCGCTTATATACGGCCTTCTCCCTACTCTAACTCTTGTACTTGAGTCAGTTGTTGTAGAGTTTGCAAGTTTCTCAGCAGATTCTCCAATAGCAAAACCAAACCTCATATTATCTTCGGATATAGGAAGATTCAAACCTTTTTCCTTCCTAATCTTTTGAACCTCTGCTCGGTTGCTTAATTTGTCAAAGAGTTTGCCTATATCTTCCGGACTCTTTAAGTCTTTTAGATTTATCTTTTCTTTGATCTTTGAAGCACCGTACCTAAACTCTAATACAATATCTGGAGTAGTAACATCTTTTTTGTTACTGCTATAGACTCTAATATCTAAAAAGCTGCTTAAAACATTTGGCCTAGTTGGATTGTCAACACTCGGGTTGGCCATAAAGTAAAGTTCAGCAATCTCTCTATTAATAGTAGTTGCTGTCTTTTTTTTCTCCTCAAGGCTTTTAGCTAAATCAACAATTTTTTGATAAGCTTCCGTTCGCTCCTCTTGAGTTAATGCACGTGGTCTAGTTTGTACAAGCGTTATAGTCCCTTGTGGATCTTTTACAACGGCTATATAGGAACCTGAAGAAGGTTTTTCTGCTTGCTCAAATAGATTAGTACTCTTACCCTTAACTTTAGTTTCTCTAAGTTCATCCTTCACTCTTTCCAAAAACTCGGTTCTCCCTTGTAATGGATGATCTGTTTGATATACAACCGTGAATTCCTCTTTCCCATTTTTCTTTTTTATTCTTCTCTTAACCACCCAAACCTTATACCCATCAAATGTGGTATACTCTAGATCATTAAAAGGTGTGGCATTGCCTTTTATAGTTTGGAATGCCCCAGGCGTTATACCATGCTGAAGACCTATCTGTTTAGCTAATTCACCAAAGGTTATATCTTGCTTATCAACGGACTTCATGATGTCGTCTATACGTTGAATCAGAGCTCTCTGTACATTGTATGCTCTTCTGAACTCGTCTACATTATAGTTGGCACCAATTACATATGTCTCAATAAACTTATCTTCCAGATTGGCTACGTCTACAGGCTTATTAGTTTTGTCAAAGAACTGATAGAAGTCATTACGAATAAATCCAATATCTCCTTGCCAATTCTCTGGATAATCGTAACCTGAATCTTTTAACTTAGACTGGATTCTATTCTTTGCATCGTTATCTAACTTGAGTGCAATGCTGTACTTATCGCCGGTATCTTTAATAAAGATGTTTGCAGGCGTGTTACCTAAGTATCCATCTTCATTAAAGTCTTTAGGATCTCTACGTTGTTGATTCTTGGTAATAACTACAGTTGCTCTGTTTAGCTCTTCTGGAGTTAAAAGCTCTAGGGTCTTAACAAGTCTTTCTAATGCAAACTGAGAAGCACTTAAATCTTTACTACTTAGGTCTTCATTCTTAAATCTATAAGGATAGATTCCATTGATATCATTTGGGTTGATCTTGGTCATGTTGGACTCAACAACCACATCTTTGAATGATACTTCTTTCTTAGAGAATAAATTGGCAAAGCTTGTTTCGCCTACGTAGACTATTGCAGCTTTTCTGGCATTGCCGGTTAGTCCTCTGGCACCATATGGCAGAAGAGCTAAGTCACTAGATCTATTGCCTTCACCATAACCAAGAACAATGAATGTTCCAGACTCACCGTTGATCTCTCCTTCAATCTCTTCTAGATAGTCTAATGACATTCCACCAAACTCAAACTTTTGGTCAACAGCATATCTATCTACAAGCTTGTCAAACTCTTTGGTCATCTCCCTTAAGTTTTCAGGAGTAGCAACCCTTCTTCCCTTTTTAATTCCTACAACTGCAAGCATTTCATCAGATAACTGATTGCCATCATTATCTGTAAATACATATGTCAACATTTCTTCATCTGTACCGATGGAGATAACATCAAGTAATATGTTGACACCACGCTCTTTCTTAATCCACTTTCTTTTGAATTTACCAATGTCTTCTCGTCCCTCTGCCTCTCTTTGTTTCAGCTCTGCTTCAGTCATTTCAATCTCAACAGAGTCTCTTCCTTCAGCTATGATTCCTTCTCCAGAAATAGCATCCCAGCTAAGACCTGGATACATATTGAGAATAGCATTGACCTCTTCATTTTCTTCATTCTCTAGAAGCCACTTTTGGAATCCTTTGTCTTCTCTATAGATAAGCAGCCTCTCATCTTTTGTCAATGAGGAATCAGCAAGCAGAGTCTTCCACCATAATCTCTTTGTAAGCTCAAGTGCTAAAATTATCTTTTGTCCTTCTTCAGACTGAGCCCACTCTTGAGCAGATAAGAAATCATTACCCAGGTTATGCTCCCTAATCTTGTACATGCTATAAAGGAACTTAAGAACCTCTTTAGAAAAGGGCGAGGCTGTTAGAGTCTCTGGGTCTTCAGTCTCTTTAATTGAGTTAAGAAGTTCTATAGCAGCCTCTCTTTCAGATGGATCTAAATTTTCAAGACCATCAGAGAATTTAACTTGTTCTAAATCTATACCACCAAGCCCATCATCAAACTCCTCTGCTTTTTTAGATTTAGGTTTTTTCTTAGCATTTTCTTCAGCATCTTTAATGGCCTTCTGCACTGCGGCATACTGTCCAAGCATTGCTGATTTTAATAGGAATAATTGTGGGTTACTCTTTGCAGTAAGCTCTCCTTGCTCAGTATAAAAGTCTTCAAGATCATTAATATCCTTGCTCTTTAAGAACTTCATAATCTGATCTGCAGGAATATATATTCCTTGTTTTTCTAGTTCTTCTAAAAGTTGGCTGATAGCTGCATCTTCAATTGCACCTTTTACATTGCTCTTATATTTCTCCTTAACTGATTTAAACAGATCAACATGTGCAGCGGTAATGCGTTCTAAAATATCATTGAACTTTTTACCATCACTAAATAAAGCAACTACATTGTTATATATCTTGGCTCTTCTATCTAGATTGTTGTGGTCAAGCAATTGTGCAATTACTTCGTCCAACTTCTCTTGATTGATAAAGTCACCATTGCTATCAGCAAGAAGCTTGAGATAAGCTAATAATGGAGCTTTAATATTCTCTCCTTTTTCTCTATCATATACACCAGCCTTATCATCCTTAATACCGTTTAATGCCGCCTCATAGGCTAGAAGAGTTGTTCTCTTAACCTTCTTATTTTTTAGTAGCTCTTTGTCTACGTCTTCGGCCTGCTCTAAAGCTTTAATCTCAGCATCAAGTGTCTTGAGTTCTGCATTGATATTTCTTTCATCTAACAATACAGTAAGGTCATTAGCGCCTAACTTCTGCATTATACCTGAAGACTGCAGTGCTGCTTCTAGTTGATCCCTACGCTTTACGGCTTGTGAGAATGCATCCTTAGAGAAAAGATAAAGCATACGCGCATGCTCTAGTGCAGCATACTTTAATCTTGCATTGTTATACTCTTTGGTATTCTTCTCATATTGCTTGTACTCTGGTGAGTTTGGAATTAAATCAAAACTTGCATCATATTCATTTTGGAAATTCTGAAGTCCATTAATATTGTCTTGAATTCTATTTCTAAACTTACCAGACTTTATAGCTTCTTCGTGCTGAGGAAAAGCTTCAATTAATGCTTTATCATCAAGATTTAAAAAGTCTTCTAGCTGTTGGATATGCAACTCTGCAGTACCATTCTGCATAATAAAGAGTCTATCTTGGAATGCAGCATCATCCATTGCATCTTGAAATCCTAAGCGATCTCCTTCAAGAGCTGATCTCTCAGCTTCTTGCTGAGCATCCATCTCTTTTGCAAAACGCATTCTAGCACCATTAGGATCTAAGTAACTCATTGGATCCTCTTGAATACGGTCCGCTATGTTATTTATCTCGATTTCAAACTTTGCAAGGTTCTCTTGAAATTTCTTAAATCCCTCTGGATCTGTGGTACGCTTTATGATCTGGGGAATCTTTTCAAACAAAACCCTTTGAGGTCCTTGAACAATTCCTCCCATTAAAAATCCAGACATAAATACTTCAACCCCTTGAGCTGACATCTGACTATCTATTGCAGTCTGGATTGCTTGATTTTGGAGATCCGTTTTTCTCATATTAGGGTTCTCCAGAAGCTTGGTGTAGTATTCTGATACACCTGCGGCTACACCTTCCTGATATACTTCTTGAAGACCTTCTCCTAAGGATGCTGCAGAGTATCTTAATAATCCTCTACCGGTTGCGGCTATGCTACCTTTAACACCAATTGCCTTTAACCTATTCCAACCTATTAAGGATCCTAGAATAGTTTTATCATCTGCTGTATTGGTAAATATTTTCTTTGCAATCTTACCATCCTTACCAATTACTTTGCTTGTTCGCAAAAAATGTTTAACTGACCCTGGTACATTTTTACTAAACATTCTACGCACCATAGGGGAGAAACCGCTAAGAGCTCTACCTAAAGCAATCTTATTTGTAAAGTAGATTAATGGCGCATTGAAGGTAATGCTTGTTGTAGCCGCCTCTAATGCTTGTTTACCGACTTCCTCTAATTGTTCAACTGATGGTGTGTTGCCATCATTCTCAGCAATAAGACGTTCAAGGTTCTTATTAAAAAGATCATCATATGCCAGACCACCTTCCATCTTAGCTTCACTCATTGCCATGTTGATGGAACGCAAATCCCTATAAAATCCACCATAGGTAGATGCCTTAGCAAGTACCTTTAAACCTTGAACAGAATTTTCTCCAGTCTTAAGAGCTTTTAAACTAGCTCTTAACTCAGGAGTTAAAACATCACCAATTAATCTAGCACCTGTACCTCCTGCGGTTCTTAAACCCTGCCAAAAATTCTTGGCCTTTTCGGCATTTCTTAAAGTAGTTAGAATGTCAGTAGATGTTCTTACAGTTCTAGCAAAAGGTATTGAATTAACAACACCTCTACCAAAACTAGAAAGCGCCTTCCCAAGTCTAGTAGCATTGAATCCGGTTCTTGCAGCCGCGGCTGGAGCAGCTCCTCCAAAACTAGCAGCAGTTATTGCTGCTAGAGCAAGTTCTTCTGCCATGATATTACCAATAATACCAAAAGTGTATCCAGACTGTAAGAACAGATTTGTTGAAAATCCTGATACTCCACCTCTAGTACTAGACCCCATTCTTGTAGCTTCTGCAAACTCTAAAGCAGACTTATAGTCCCCTGTCTTTAGATAGCTATCATCACTAAAGAAGTCTCCAATAGATCTATAGCCCGACATAAACCCTGTTCCCACAGAGTCTGCCCAGTAAGACCAAGATCTTTTAAAATCACTCCAACCACTAGTATTAGCATTGTAGTATGATTCATTATCTATATTAGGGTTCCAACCTAATTTGTAGAAGTCGGGGTGTGCTGCAATACGATCATAACCGGAAGTTCTTGATCCAGAAATAATCGGACTTATTGCTGCCTTAGGAATAGGTTGATTAGTAAAGTTCTCTAATATATTAGGATTAGTAAACGCTTGTTGAAATCCATCAAACGTTGTAAGGTCATCCTGAGGTTTGTAAGGAATTTGGTTATTAGCATCCGTGGCCAAATAGGACGGTACAGTCATTGGATTTATACGCGCAGCTACTTCATTCAATGACTGCATATATTCCTCCGTAGTCTGTGTACTTGCTACATCAAAGTCTGCGTCTGATCCTAGTATCTCATCTATAGGAGTAAACTCAAAATTGTCTGGCTGGTAAGTTGGAGCAGTCTCAATGTCAAGACGCGGCATGTTAGGCAAATTTTCCTCTACCTTCATTTTTGAACTTTATTTGGGTTCTGCTTTTTCCAAGCTTCCTTTTTGGCTATATTTTGCTGTGCAAGCATAAAGAGCATATTCATCTGTGCTTTAGCAAATGCGTCTAATTGATTTCTTGCAAGAGGCTGATTGTTTTTATCCTCCAGAAGAATCTCCTTTCCGACGATCTCATCAAAGTCTCCTTTCTCAGAATTCCATTCTTTCATTTGGAGTTGCTCATAGTACTTGTCGCCAAGCTTTGTAATTCTAAACGATCCTGCATAATCGTCATGAATGTTGTACTCAAATATACCCTCATCACTATACATAATCCTTGTGTCAACAAATGAAGATTGATAATTTCCAGCACGACCTGGGCTCATATCTTTGTTTATTGGAATAAGCATGGTAATTTCTTGAAGTGCTGAAGCTTGATTTTCCTGAACAACTGTATTATTTTTGTTTGAAGGCTCTCTAATAACTTTCTCTGTAGTTGCTATTGGAGTACGTACAGTAAAACCTGCAAAAGATTTACCTTCAACAGTTATAACAGGATTATAAACAATGTCTACAAGAACGTCTTTACTTTTAGCAGACTTAGGATCGCGTAGAGCTCCTTCTATATCATTAAGTCCTGCTCTAAAAATTGCTTCATAAAGATTTTGATCATCAGGATTTCCTTGTAAATCGTCTAAAGACTGAGAAGATTGATCACCATGCATAAAATATTTTTCATCGACATATTTATAATGATCAATCGTTTGTTTTAACATATCTTGCATTTGTGGATTGCGCAGATTACTAAGACTAAAAGTTTGACGTTCCCCTTGGTATGAAAATAAATCACTTTCAGTCATATTTTCTATATCAATACCTCTAAAAAATGCATTGCTAGAAAATAGTTGAGTCGGAGACAAGGCAGATTCAGTTGCAAGCTGACCATTAATCGTAGAGTTTAATAAAGCTTTTTGTTCATCATATAATTTTAAAGCAACCTTTCTTGCCTTTTCATCAGAATAATAACTTGTTGTATAACTATACCCAGGATTGATTGCGGCAGTACTGCCCCCAAGTATAATAGATCCATCCTCCTGGATTCGTTGCCCTGCTGGTACAGCCGAGCTAAACTGACTATCGCCTATACTTATACCCTTTAATTCTCCAGCTTCAAGTCTGGCTATAAAAGTATTTGCAAATTCATCTCGCCCTACAATTTCTGTTCTACCGTCTACTTCTTTTAAGATGAATGGTATATTACTATCTAAAGCCTTCTGCATGTTTTCAACTCCAGGCTTTGACTTCATTGTCATAACCCTCTCGAAGTTCTTCCTTAGTATCTCACGATAGATTTGTTTTTCTTTTTCTAGAATATCACTTCTTTCATTAATCTCAAGCAGTTGGTTGTGTAAATCATGATATTCCTTGAGGTTTTTCTCAACTAAGGGATTGGTTTTTGTTAAACCATCTAAAGTCAGCTTAGCATTTTTATATTCTGTAGTTATAGCGCTTTGATTCTGAAAAATACCTTTACCATCTTTAGCTAAAAGCATACGCCGAACATCATCATAGTCTCCAGTGTACTTCTCTCCATTACCAAGTGTGATGGTCATTTGATTGGTCATGGGTTTACCAATATTCTTGAACCTGTTCATCGCAAGAATAAACTCTACTTTCTTATTGGCAGTCTCTTCATGATACTCTCTTTCGTCTCTTGCATTAGCAGCCATAGCATCTTTCATAGCCTGCTCATCTTCTATAGTACTAAATGAACCACCTGACTCCAAACCACTAAAGAGATCGTTTGCTAAATCATTAGTAAAATAACCACCTGTTCCTTCTAACTCTGCCTTTCTTTTTGCTACCTCGATTTCAAGATTAGCTTTTTCCCGTATCTCTATCATGTCGTACCGATGCTGCTCCTTCATCTTCGTATATGGATTCTCTCCAGTGATTTGCCTAGAGTAGTTTTTCATACTATTCACTTTAGCTGCAGCTAAGATGTCTGAGCTAAGGTTATAGTTCATGATAAGATTGAATGCCGTATTTAAAAGATCATCATTCTCGTTGATATTTTCAATGACCCCAAGATCTCTTTCATTCCGCTCAAGTGCACCACTGGTTTGCTCGTACCTCTCAAGAGCTTCAATCATTAATCTTTCCTCCTCACTATTGGGTATAATGCCACTTTCCTTCTGATAATTCTCCCAGTTCTCTTTTGCATTTAAAGCTTCCTCAAACTGTTTTTTAATTACTTCATTTGCGGTGGCATTTTTATTAGCCAGATCACTTAGTGTTTCTTGAGCCCATGCAAGCTGACCTTCTTGTAATGAACCATACATACCAGCCTCCATTCCTCTTTCGGCATGGTTTCTAGATGCTACATAACCTTGAGCTCTGTATGCTCTGATGACATTGGGATCTTCTAATAAAGCTTTCTGTAAGAAGTTGTATGCATGTGGTACCATCTGGGGACCATTCTTTTCTCTAATCATCCAGTATTCTCCAGGAACATCAATCTCTATATCACCAAATCCAGCATCTTTAAGAAGCTTGGATGACATGCTTATTAAATCAACATTCTCTACATAATCTGGTAAACCCTGAGAGAGTGCCTCTTCTCTACCTTTACTCTTAAAGTCATCCATTTGATATTCGAGATACTGCATCCCTGTATCCCAATATCTTTTTCTTTCTTCTAAATCCTGAGATGTTCTAAGTCTGTTAGCTTGCTGTATAGATGATTTAAAAGCTTTGGTATACACCAGGTCCTTTACAATCAAATCATCATCATAGAACGGCTTAAACAAACCCTTAGCAGCATCAACATTTTGACGCATGGACAGATCCATACCAGATATCTGTTCAATCTTTGGAGAAAGCTTCTCTGTATATTGATCTCTTGCAGACTGTGTGTCCTCTCTAGAAAGGTCTGCATACACAACTCTGCTATACAGATCACTGAGTTGTTTGTAGTTAGTATCGTAGCGATCTTGTCTTACCTCTAAGACATTGGATAAGAATTTATAATCCGGAGTAAATGGTTGGAATTCTCTACCATATGTCTGTGCTCCTGGTACGTAAGTTGCCATAACTTTAAGATACTAAAATTTTGTAAGTTTTAAAAACTTTTCTTTACACTCTAGAAGTTTAAGAACCAGCCTTACCTACATAAAATGGCACTGCATACTTCTTAACTTCTTTACCTTTCTTAGCAGTAGGTGCTGCAGCATACCCGCCTTGTAATATTAATCTAGGATCATATACCTCATTGGTTTGATCTGTTGGAGTAGTAGTTGCAGTTCCCTTGCCCTGCATGATAATCTTAATCTCCTCTTCGTCAAAACCCTCGTCTTTTAACTTTCTGTATGCGTTTGCTCTATTTGTATACAGACCAAAATCAGAACCTGTAGTTGGTTGTGTTAAAGCTAGAGACGGCGTATTGCCAGCAAAATCTATAAAACCTGTAGTAGGATCAATATTATAATATGGATAGAGCGTGTTTAGGTTATATGTATTCGCTCTGTTAGTTAAAGCATTAGCTGCAAGATCTGCAAATTGCTCTCTATCGAGATTGCGTTCATCCATATAATTCTGAACAGCTAAGTTAGTGTCATCTACATACTTGACTGTTCTTTCTCTTTGCTCTCTTTTTGCAGCAGCTTCTAATTGGCTGTCAACCATCTTACCTCTATTGACAGTACCAATATTTCTTGCCTGCACTTGAGCTAAAGCATTTGCGCTTTGTTTGAAGGCTTCACCTTGAGCACTACTTAAACGAGCACTTAAAGACTGAGGTCCAGCAAAAGCACCTAATGCTTGACCAGCAATATTCAACTGTTCATTGATATCTGCCAACTGTCTAGTAGGCTCTTCTAAAACATAACCGGTTTGAGGTATCTCAACAGGTGGCTGATATGGGAGAAGTAAATCTCTATCTCTCATTGCAAGAGCAC
>Ga0098073_1000335_pt1 | contig 17479 bp, 12 predicted proteins | sample 31_taG_FD_75060 | JGI IMG/M metagenome (GOLD analysis project Ga0098073, IMG submission 75060) | Marine viral communities from the Gulf of Mexico - 31_GoM_OMZ_CsCl metaG | ecosystem: Environmental > Aquatic > Marine > Oceanic | place: Gulf of Mexico | collected 2015-07-12
ATTTGAAAAAATATTAAATCGCTTTGGCTCCGATAGTGGATTATTTGAATCTGTTAGTATAAGAAATTTTGATAAAAGCATATCAACGCCTTTTGAATTACAAATCTCTATTGGTGGTAAAAAGTTAAATTTCACAAATGTTGGATACGGAGTTTCACAAATATTACCTCTTCTGTCAGAAGTTATTATTCATCCTTCAAATTCTATTTTTGCTATTCAACAACCTGAAGTTCACCTCCATCCTAAAGGACAAGCTGCTTTTGGGGATTTTGTTTATAAATCCTTTATGGAAGAAAATAAGAAATTTATACTTGAAACTCATTCTGATTATCTCATAGATAGATTTCGAATAAGATTAAATAAAAATAATAGTGATAAAAATCCAACTGCTCAAATATTGTTCTTTACAAAAGGCAACGGAGGTAATGAAGTTGACAAAATAGAAATTTTTAAAGATGGCGATATTTCGGATGGTCAACCTAAAGGTTATAGAGATTTCTTTATTCGTGAGCAGCTTGATTTATTAAATATATAAATATGTGTATAATAGTAGACACGAACAGTATGGCCTCTGTATTCAGACCAAAGACTATTGACCACAAAAATTTTAAGCCAGTTTACGATTGGATTATTGAAGGCAAAGGAAAGTTAATTATTGGAGGAAGTGAATATCAGAAAGAAGTTTCAGGTTATTTACGTTTGCTAGCCGACTTAGCAAAAGTAAAAAAAGTAGTAAAAATTTGTTGCGATAAAGTTGATACCGAGAAGGCAAGGATTGAAAAAATAGTAAACCATAAAGACTATGATGATCCTCATGTGGTTGCTCTTGTCTCTGTGTCAAAGTGTAAACTGTTGTGTTCAAAAGATAAAAGAGCTCATCCTTTTTTTAAGCGAAAAGAACTATATAGTCACGGATCGACACCATCAATTTATAGTAGTTCCAAACATATTCATTTGTTAAATGATAACAATATTATTGACATTTGTAACCCTTGTATAAAACTAAAAAAAGTAGATATTAAAAAGTTTCGTTAATCTTTATTTAAAAAGAAGTAAAGAAATATTTTTATAACTCAATTGAATAGGTGATTTTTAAACTTTCAATGTACAATAATCTACTGGATAAAACAGTATAAAAGGGTACGCGATATTTATAATTACCGCAGAAAAATGGAATTAATTGCAACTAAAAAAACTCTTCATACTTATTCGCAGTCAGTTCGGCGTCCAACTTTAAGTACTTCAAGAAGTTGCGCTCGGTTTTGTGACCACTAAATTTCATGATGGCTTGTGCAGGCATTCCTTTTAAGAATTTCAATGTGCAAAAAGTTCGACGACAAGTGTGAGATGATACTTCTTCATATCTATTTCGTACTTCAAAAACGAACTTTCCTGAGATTTCACGCTGAACAGAATGGGGTTCATCTATTTTAGCTTTTTTGCAGATTGATCTTATTGTTTTATTGAAACTAGTAATCGTTAATTTTTCAATTTTAGGAATCTTTTCAGAATTGTTTTCTAATACAGTTTTAAATCGTTCACTTATTGGGATAATAATTTTATTGTTACCCGATTTTACTGTTTTTTGAGGTGAAATTTTTAATTGTCCACCTTGAATGTTTTCATTTGTTAGTTTCGTAAAATCGCTATATCTTAATCCGGTTTCACAGCCAATTATGAATAAGTCCCTTACCTTTTGCTCAAAGGAATCTTCAAGTTTTAATTTAAGCAATGAATCTATTTCAGTTTCTTTTAAGTAGATATTATCTACTTCTTCCATGATGGTGGGGAAGTGTTTTATTGAGAATTGAGATGTTATTCCATTGTCAAAGCACCAATTCAAAAATACTTTCAAATTTTTATTTTGTTTACCAATTGTGTTAGGACTTAGACCATTTTCACCTTTTGAGTTGACTGCTTCATATTTTAAATATTGATTCCAGGTATGAATAAATTGACCATCTTGATTCTTAAGCTCTAAGAAAGAGAGTTGCTTTTCCATTATTGCTTGAACGTTCATTAAATGTTTACGCAATGATTTATCATAATCTCTAACATCTGAAAATTGCTTTGATTTATATGAAATGAACTTTTCAAAAAAGTCCCAAAATGAATTAATAATTTTTTTGTTGATCGGAGCATCTTTTGATTTTTGAAACTCATTTTTCATTTCTAAAGGGCTCAATGTTACACCTGCAGATCTATGTGTATTATAGATTGATTTGAAAATAGATTCTATCCTATCGAGATTATTATTTAGTTCCGCATAATTGGTGATTTCCATTTTCTCTTTAACTCTCTGTTTGGAACCATTCCAATGCTTAGTTTCAATTCTTAAGCCGGTAGGCAATTTTAACCTGTTGCCATCGTAACTTACAAATGCATTAATTGCAGTTTGTTCAAGTGACTTATTTCTTAAATAAAAATTAACTTCTATCATTTCAATAAAATTATCGATTACTAAACGGGGGGGGACACATGGGGGACACTTTTGTCATTTTTAGCCTTTTACAAATATAAACTTAATAATGATTAATTTCATTTAAAATATTAAATACCAACTATATATAAGTAATTTTGGGAAATATAAGAAAACATAAAGTAAGCGTAAAATGATATATTTTTAGTTCCGTCCAGACCGCAAACTGTTAAAAGTGAAAAAGAAGTCTTTATGGCTGAAGACCTAGAAAACCCTAAGAAGTATCAAGTTTCTTAGGGTTTTTGCTTTTGTAGTGGGGTCGAAATGGGGGGCGTTGTAAAATTTTTATATCCTTAACACTTTAGGTTTCCATTAATTCACAACTGTCAACTCCTCATACTTTACTTCTATCTTTTTTAGTTTACCAAACATTGCTTCGTATTCAACTATGGCTACTGATTTATTTATCCCAACAATTTTTCCGGTGCTTAATTTTCCCTTTGAATTCTTAAAGGTGGCTTTTCTGTTAAGGGAGAAGGAAATCGAGCTTCACATGTAGCATCGTTATCTTAATTTTTGTTAATCCAATTTAACATTAATAGTATTACTATTATATTTGCATCAAATACTTTTAATGATGCTTGGATTACAATCAAATATTGCACTTAATATCAATCCTAAAGTGTATAAGAAGGACCCGCTTTCAAGTGATCTCGGAAAACAAATTCTTGCAGGCGGGATTGATCTATTGTCTGAAATAGGATTCGAAGATTTCACATTTAAAAAATTATCGATAGAAATTAACAGTACTGAAGCTTCTATTTATCGCTATTTTGATAATAAGCATAATTTATTGACCTATTTAACAATGTGGTATTGGGGTTGGCTGCAATATTCTTGCGCTGTTCGAACGATCAATATTGAGTCGCCTCATCGTCGTCTTGTAAATATTGTAAATGTAATTACAAAGTCTGATGAGTTAGATGTACAATTTGACTTCATAAATGAAGTGAAGTTGTTGCAAATCGTCATAACGGAGTCTTCTAAAGTGTACCATTGTAAGAAAGTAGATGAAGATAATAAGGAAGGGTTTTTTCTTGCCTATAAAGAATTAGTCGCTTTTGCTGCCAATGTTGTCTTGGAAATTGATAAGGAATATAAATATCCCAATATGCTCATTTCAACGATAATTGAAGGTGCGCATCAACAACGATTCTTTGCGGAACATTTACCTCGGCTAACAAATACAAGCGAAAAAAGTGATATGGTAGCACAATTCTTTCTTCAAATTATTCAAAATGAATTGAATTTTACGCTGCCTGAAAACAACATTGATAATGAAAAAAAATAAACTAACACCATTACAACGCTTTTGGCGGATGCTGAAACCGGATAAGTATGAAATTAGAAATATCTATGTGTATGCGGCTATTATTGGTGTGCTAAACTTGACACTTCCAATCGGTATTCAATCGATTGTGAACTTAATTCAAGGTGGAGATGTAAATGCTTCTTGGATCATTTTATCTTGCTTGGTTGCGTTGGGTATTGCTTTAAGTGGTTCGTTGCAAATAAATCAGTTGAGAATAACAGAAAATTTACAACAGAAGATTTTTACTCGTGCTGCATTTGAATTTGCATATCGCATTCCTAAAATTAAATTGGAGAAACTACTCAAAGTTTATGCGCCAGAATTAATGAACCGTTTCTTCGATGTGGTTTCTGTTCAAAAAGGTATCACAAAGATTTTAATCGATTTTTCAACGGCTGGAATTCAAGTTGTATTCGGATTGATTTTATTGTCGTTGTACCATCCATTTTTTATCATCTTTAGTTTGCTTCTTGTTTTATTTATCTTTTTTATTTTCTGGTTAACAAGTAGTAAAGGCTTAAAAACGAGTTTGGACGAATCCAAGTATAAGTACCAAACTGCACATTGGCTGGAAGAATTAGCACGAACCAATACAACATTTAAACTATCGGGAACTGATGATTTGTCTTTGGAGAAAGTCAACATACATACCGCAAATTACCTAGATGCACGTGAAGCACATTTTAGGATATTGAGAACACAATATCGCTTAATGGTTGTCTTCAAAGTTGTAGTTGCAATTGGATTGTTATTGATTGGTGGATTGTTAGTGATGGAACAACAAATGAATATTGGTCAATTCGTTGCAGCTGAAATTGTCATTCTATTGATTGTGAATAGTGTTGAGAAGTTAACCTTAAGTTTTGAGACGATATATGACGTGTTAACTTCTTTAGAAAAAATCGGCCAAGTAATTGACATGGAACTTGAACAAGATGGTGGTTTGAAGACAGAAGTGAAAGACATCGGGATGGCTGTTGAGGTTGCAAATATTTCATATAGTTATCCTAGTGAATCCAAACAAACAATAAACAATATTTCATTATCTATTCAGCCGGGTGAAAGGGTGTTAATTACAGGTAAGAATGATAGTGGCAAGTCTACATTGCTTTACCTCATAGGTGGATTGTTGAGTGGGTATCATGGTTATGTTTCCATAGATGGAATTCCACTTCCGAATTATGATTACAATCATTTACATCGTCAAATTGGTGGATACATGCGCGATGAACATTTGTTTGAAGGTACATTGCTGGAAAACATTACCCTAGGGCGTAAGCGTGCGTCTTTTGAAAACGTAAAATGGGCAATTGAAAACCTCAACCTTACGAAATATGTGAGTAGTTTGCCAAAAGGATACGATACAATTATTCAATCTCAAGGGAAACAATTTTCTAAAAGTACAGTGGCTAAATTGTTGTTGGCTCGCGCCATTGTTGATCGACCTAGACTGCTTTTACTGGAAAACAGTTTCTCGGTACTTTCCAAGGAAGAACGGACATCTATACTTTCATTTTTGTTAGATGAAAATCAGCCTTGGACGGTTATTTTGAGTAGTTCAGAAGATTTACCGAAAGATCCTCAATTTGATCAAAAAATAGTTTTAAGTCAAGGAGAGATAATTGAAAAACACTGATGCCATGTTAAATATTACTTCAAATAGTATTTCAGATAAAATTGACCGCAATAAATATTCCTCTTTGCGCGATGTAGAAGCTAAAAACACAAAACGACTAACCATTCGATTGATAAAGTGGTCTGTTTTTATATTGTTCATTGTAGTTCTCTTGCCTTGGACGCAAAACATTCGTTCGAATGGTACATTGACCACATTAAAACCCAATCAACGTCCACAAGACATTCACTCTGTTATTGCTGGTAGAATCGAAAGCTGGAAAATTCAAGAAGGAGATTTTGTTCAAAAAGGTGATACCATTGTTGTGATATCTGAAATTAAAGATGCTTACTTCGATGGAGATTTATTGGATAGAACGGAAGATCAATTGAAATTGAAACGTCAAGCTGCTGAGTCATATGGCAAGAAGATTAGTGCACAAGATGAACAATTGGCTAGCTTGATTCAACAACGAAATTTGAAATTGGAACAACTTGATGTGAAAATCATTCAAACGAAGTTAAAAGTTCAAAACGATAGTATTGATTTCGTTGCTGCAACATTGGACAAAGAAATTGCTGATTATCAGTTGGAGCGTATGGACAGTTTGTATCGGTTGGGATATAAATCGCTGACAGATTTGGAAAAAGCTCGCATTAAATCACAGCAAGCCAATGCGAAAAAGGTTGCGGCTAAAAATTATTGGCTCGAAAATAAAAATGAATTGATTAGTCTGCGAATTGAAAAAGGAAATACCAATTCAAAGTTTCAAAATGATTATGCGAAAATAGCTTCAGATAAGTTCAGTACAGAAACAGATAAGTATGATACGGAATCGAATATTTCTAAAATGGAAAATCAGTTTCGAAATTATGAGGTGCGACAGGGGTTTTATGTGATAACCGCACCACAAACTGGTTATGTCACAAAAATTTTAGTTCGGGGAATTGGAGAGACTGTAAAAGAAGGACAGTCAATTGTTAGTTTCATGCCAGCAAATGTTGAATTGGCTGTAGAAATTTATGTTGAGCCGATTGACCTGCCAATTGTCCACAAAGGACAACATGTTCGATTGCAGTTTGATGGTTGGCCAGCTATCGTGTTTTCCGGTTGGCCTGGAGCAAGCTATGGGACATACGGTGGTGAAGTGTATGCAATTGATCAATTCATTAGTCCAAATGGAAAATACAGAGTATTGGTACGTCCAGACATTAGTGAATATAAATGGCCAAAAGCATTGAGAGTTGGTGGTGGATCAAAAGCAATGTTGTTACTTGATAATGTTCCAATTTGGTACGAAATATGGCGAAAAATAAACGGATTCCCACCTAATTTTTATACCCCAAAATCAAATGGTAAATAGACTAATTGCACTATTCGTTTTTCTCGGTTTGTTTCAATTAAATGCGCAAGATAGTAGCACTGTACTAACATATGGTGATTACATCGCACAAGTGATGATTCATCACCCAAGTGCTTTTCGAGCGGAACTCATCGGAGATTACGGAGATGCCAATTTATTGGCGAAAAAAGGATATACTGACCCAAAAATATTCGCAGACATCAACCAGAAATATTTTGCTGGTTCACAATACTATAGCTATTTTTCTAGTGGGATAAAAGTTCCAACATGGTATGGAGTGTCTGTCGAAGCTGGATATTCCTTAAATGATGGAGATTATTTAAATAGTGAAAACCGACTTCCTGAATCAGGTCTAGTTTATGCTGGAGTAAAATTGGATATTGGAAACGGTCTGGTTTGGAATGAAAGACGATATGCGATTGAATCTGGGAGGATTGTTCAAAAGAGTTCACAAATTGAGCGTGAAGTATATTTGAATGAATTACGCTACAAAGCAACTGAAGCTTACATCAAATGGTTTGCGAGTTATCAAAAACTGTTGGTGTATCAAGATGCTGTTCAAAATGCAGAAATTCGATTGATTTCAGTGAAAGAATCTGCCATTTTTGGTGATCGACCGTTCATTGATACCACAGAAGCTTTTATCACCTTAGCCAATCGTCAGTTGTCATTAGAAACGGCCAATCGTGATTTTAAAAATGCGGAAGCATACTTAGAAACGTTTTTGTGGACCAATGGTACAGTTCCAATAGAATTGGAAGGTTTGTATCCAACGACGCCAACAGAAAATGAGATTTATTTGGGGGAGAAAACGTTGCAAGATCAGTCCATTTCAAATCATCTTTTTATTCAAATTCAGCAATTTAAATTGGCGCAAAATACAATTCAGTTGAAACTTCAACGGGAACAATTAAAACCAGATTTAAGCTTAAAATACAACTTGCTGAGTGAACCCATTGGAAACAATCCATTTGCACAATATGATCCGACGAACTATCAGTGGGGTGTTTCATTCAATTATGCATTTATCTCTCGAAAACAACGTGGAAACGTGAAATTGGCTGAAATAAAACTGGAGGATCAGCAACTCGCACTTAAATTGAAAGAGAAAGAGTTGTCGTATAAAATTGAAGCATCAGAAACAAATTATACAACAGCGATTCGACAAGCGGAATTAACACAAAAAATTGTTCAAAGCAATTTGGCGCTGTATCAATCTGAAAGAGCAATGTTTGAAATTGGTGAAAGTTCCGTTTTTATGATTAATACACGTGAAACAAATTACCTCAATGCACAAAAAGAAACTATTAACGCTCAATCCATTCAATTGCAATCTTTAAATGAGTTGAGATATGTGATGCAGTTTTAGAATCAAGAAGCTTGCATTTTATCCTTTTTGAGGTTGAATGCGTGTATCTTTTTTGCTTTTAATTGGAAAAAAACGCTCGATTTTTGATGAAAGAGTTTTAACTTGTTGCTTTTTTATAAAAGTGAGCAAGTGAATCCATGATCAAAAAGCGATATTCCTATACCGAGATGTTGAAAATTGCGTGTGTGACATTTGCTATGCTTTTTTCAAATCTAGCGCTTTGTCAATCTCATGTAATTGATAGCTTGGAAAAGGTGATGAAAACGCACACCATAAGAGATACCAGTTTGGTGAATACAATGAACAGTCTTGCGTTTTCCTATTATTCGGTAGACGTTTCGAAAACCATTGAATTAGTTGAAAAAGCTCACAAGATTGCGAGCACCTTAAATTATACACGTGGTAAAGCACGAGCGATTTATATCAGAGGTATCGCCTTTACGGTTCAATCGGATTATCAAAAAGCCATCGATAATTTTGACAAAGCAAGTGAAATGTATGCTTCTGTTGGTGATAGCACAGGAATTTCTTCTAGCTACAATGCCTTGGGAATTGCGAATTACTATCAGGGAAATCTGGAAACATCGATTCATTGGTATAAAAAATCCATCGAAATTGACAGGAAACTGGGAAGTGATGATGTAAAATCGTCTTACCTCAACATTGGAAGTACTTACGGTGAATTGGGAGCGTACGACGATGCCATCAAGTATTATAGAAAAGCGTTGCATTTGAATGTTGCAAAAAAGGATTCTTCTGGAATTTCTGGTTGCTACAACAATATCGGAACATTGTACAGCGAACAAGGAAACTTCCCCTTGGCGCTACAAAATTACAACAAGTCCCTGCGCATCAATGAGAAATTGCGTGACTCGTTGTCGCTAATTCTGGACTATAACAATATTGGCATCATCTTCAAAAAAAGATCCAACTATAAAAAAGCCTTGGAATTCTATCAGAAATCACTCGCGATTAGTCAATCAATTGGCGACAAGAAAGCAATGAATCATACGACGATGAACATTGGGATTATTTACAACAATCTGCAACAGTATGAACAAGCAATACCCTTGTTTAAAAAAGCACTAAAGTCATCAAAAGAAATTGGTGACAATCGATTGGTGTCGTCCTGCTTGAATAATTTAGGTGATGCTTATTATGCACTGAACAATTATGACCAGGCATTTTACTTTTACAATCAAGCCAAAGAAGTGAACCAAGAATTGGGATTTCAACTCAGTCAATGCAACTCCTTGCTTGGTTTGGCGAATGTCTATTATAAAAAAGGAGAATTGGAAAAATCCTTGAAGCATGCGCTGGAGAGTAGAGAAATTGCCATCAACTCAGATTTATTAACCTATCAGCGTGATGTCAGTAAATTATTGGCTGAAATATATGAGAAAAAGAAACAGTTCAAACGAGCATTCGAGTTTCAACAAACCTACAAACTCTTAAGCGATAGTGTTTACAACAAAGAGAAAATTGAAAAAATTGCACAAATTGAATACGACTATAAATTTCAAAAGGAATTGGAGGAGTTCAATGCCAAAGAGAAAAAGTTAACGAAGAAAGTAGAACGCACAAACCAAGACTTAGAGAAATCTGAATCGCGCTTTTTAGTTGGAATGGTTGTTTTTCTTGGTGTCTTGTTGATCGCTGTAGTGATTATTTTTCAGTTGCGATTACGTCATGTTAAATCTAGGAACGAAAATGTACTGCTCGAACAAAAATTACTGCGTTCACAAATGACACCGCATTTTATTTTTAATTCAATGTCTGTTTTGCAAGGAATGATCTTGAATCAAGAAGATGTGAAAGCGAACCAATATCTTTCAAAGTTTTCTCGATTGTTGCGTATTACATTGGAAAGTTCGCGTGACAAAATGACGTCGCTTTCACAAGAGTTACAGGCCTTGGAACATTATGTTGCCCTGCAGCATTTAGAATCGGAGAATCCAATCGCATACACGGTAGAAATAGATGAGTCCGTTCAGTTGAATGAAGTGCTGATTCCGCCAATGCTCATTCAACCATTTATTGAAAACGCGATAGAACATGGATTTAGGAGTGAATCCATTGACAAGAAAATCGAAGTAAAGATTTATTTCCGAAAACAGAATTTATTCTGCATCATTCAAGATAATGGCGTAGGATTGGATGCTACGAAAAGGACTTCTCCAAACCGAAAGAAATCTTTGGCAACGTCTATTACGAAGGAACGAATTGAATTGTTGTCAAAGGAATTAAAAAATGGTGGAATGGTGGAAGTTGAGGATAGAAAGAAATGGAATGAACATGGGACAATAGTCACGTTAATTATTCCACACAGATTCGTGCAAACTCCAAAAACTGATTAGTTTTATAGATATTTTCAACATGAATCATTTTTCTAAAATGAAAGGTAATAAGTAGTCCATAATGAATGTTCGAATTCTGATACTTTTAATCGTCAACTTTGGTGTGAACCACGCCTTTGGCCAGAACTCAATATTGGACAGTTTGAAAAATGAATTGAACAAGCATCCCAAGAAAGATTCTGTTTACGTAGATATTCTGCACGACATTGCTCATAATTACAGAGGTTTTGACATTAAGATTGCGGAAACAAAGTGCAATGAAGCCTACCGTTTGGCAGTCAAATTGAATTACAAAGAGGGAATAGCTAAGAATAGTTTGATTCAGAGTAAAATTCACCTTTCAAAATCGGAATTCAAAGAAGCGAGTGCTGATGCGATAAAATCGCTCAAAAAATACCAAACAATCGAAAACAATGCTGATGGTTTGATCGCTGTTTACAACACCTTAGGGATGCTTGGGAATTATCAAAATGATGCGGATACAGCGCTTTATTTCTTCAAGAAAGGAATGGATTTAGCAATTAATGTGAACGATCTAGAAAAAGAAGGTAACATGTTGAATAATATTGGCATTACTTTCTATACGCAAGGAATGTTGGATTCTGCACTTGTTTATTACGGAAAATCAATTGAAATCGATCAAAAAAGAGGTGATAATTCGAGATTAGCTTCATCCCTAAACAATATGGCAGTTATCTATTCTATTCAAGGTAGATATTCAGAAGCTTTGGAGATTAACAACAAAATCTTGAACATTAGAACCAAAGAGAATCAACGAAATAAAATTGCTCAAATCAATCAGAATATTGGGATTTTGTACAATCAAATGGAGAAATATCAAAAAGCGTTGGTGTATCATGAGAAAGCACTAGAAATTTATCGCGATTTGAAGGATAAGCTGAATACCGCCAAAGTATTGAATAGTATTGGGAATACCTTGATTGAACTAAATAGGCTTGAGGACGGCATTGACTACCTAAATGAAGCGCTTATTTTGAGCAAGGAAATCAATAACAATGAGGTGCTCATCATGAGCCACAATTCTATTGGGAAAATCAGAATTCAAATGAATGAGTTTCAAGCGGCCTTGAAGCACTTTCAGTCAGCTTTGGAATTAAGCGAGCAACTCAATGATCAACGAAATATTGGTATTGCTCACATCAATATTGGAAATGTGCAGTATTTGTTGGGGAATTATAAAAAATCGCTGGAACATACTCTTCTTGGAAGAGAAATTGCTGATGAGTTAGACATGCTTGTTGAGCAGCGAGATGCGTCACAAATACTTTCTCAAGTCTATGCAAAATTAGGGAAGTACGATAAAGCGTTCGAATTCCACCAAAAATTTAAAACGTATAGTGATAGCTTATTTAATAAAGAAAAGATTGAAAAGATTGCACAGATAGAATATGAATTTAAATTCCAAAAAGAAAAGGAAATTTTCAATGCAAAGGAGCAGAAATTAACCAAGAAGGTTGAAAGTACGAGCAAAGACCTTGAAAAATCGCAAAACCGATTATTGTGGGGAGTAGTTCTTTTCCTTGCAATTTTGCTAGTTGCTGTTATGATTATCTTTCAAATGAGGATTCGTAACGTGAAGTCCAAAAGTGAAAACAGTTTATTAGAACAAAAACTATTGCGCTCCCAGATGACGCCACATTTTATTTTCAATTCACTCTCTGTATTGCAAGGGATGATTTTGAATAAAGAAGAAGTGAAAGCAAATCAATACTTATCTAAATTCTCTCGATTATTGCGTGTGACACTGGAGATTTCGCGGGAGAAAATGACTCCACTTTCACAAGAACTATTGGCATTAGAACATTATGTTGCGCTTCAGAATTTGGAGTCGGATAAGTCGCTGGAATACCAGGTCAATATTGATGAGAAAGTGCAAGTGGATGAGGTGTTGATTCCTCCGATGTTGATTCAACCATTCATTGAAAATGCGATTGAACATGGATTTACAAATGTATCTTTTGACAAGAAAATAGAGTTGTTCATCCACTTTAAAGAAAAGGATTTATATTGTATCATTAGAGACAATGGAATAGGAGTGGAGGCTACAAAGCGAGAAACTTCCAATCAAAAAAAGTCTTTGGCTACGTCAATAACAAAGGAGAGAATTCAATTGCTATCAAAGGAAATGAAAACTTCTGGTTCCATTGAAATTTGTGATAGAAAGATTAGGAATGAACAAGGAACTGAAGTAACTTTAGTCATTCCGCATAAGGTAAAAACAGCATGAAGGCATTAATCGTTGAAGACAAAGAGTATATCAGAAAAGGTTTGATGAGTTTATTGGAGACAATAGACCCTTCGATTACTGTAGTCGGAGAATGCGAATCTGTTCTTGAAGCTGTTACCGTTACAAAAGCATGCAAACCCGAATTAATTTTTTTAGACATCAATCTATCTGATGGAAATGCCTTTGATTTTTTGGATCAACTAGAATCCATCAACTTTAAAATTATTTTCATTACGGCTTACGAAGAATTCGCATTAAAAGCGCTCAAGGTTGGAGCAGTAGATTACTTGTTAAAACCTGTTGATGTGGATGATTTAAAAAAGGCCTTACAGAAAATTAAAAATACAGACACAAACGAACAGCAGCAAGGAATCAACAAAGTCAAACAAGTATGGAATGGAAGTGAGAGTACAATCATTCTTTCACTACAAGACAGTTTCCAGGTGATTGAGTTGAATGAATTGATGTATTGTGAATCCGATAAAGGATATACAACGTTTTATTGCACTGAAAATAGAAAATTCTTGGTGTCCAAAACCTTGAAAGAGTTTGAATCAACTCTACTAGAAAACAATTTTTTACGACCGCATCAATCTTTTATGGTGAACCTTAAGTTTGTTGATAAATACGATAAGTCTGGGGAGATTGTCCTTAAAAATGCAACAAAAATTCCAGTTTCATTTCGCAAGAAAGAATCATTCATCAGTTCCTTTTTATCATTTAATCGCTTTAAAGGGAATTAATTATTCTGCACTCTAGTGTATTTCAGTTGATCAGATTTCACAGAATCAACTAATTTCTACTTTCGGATATTTTTTAACTCCGTACGGATATTTATTAAAAGGTGACGGAAATGAAGCGCCTGTTTTAAAAGCGGTTAGTTCCACCTACTTTCATAGTGAAAATAATTCTTCATGATATAAACAATACCTTTATGATAGTTAAAAAAATTACGACACTACTACTTTCAGGGATTTCAATGTTTAGTCTAAACTCAAGTTACAGTCAATGCATTACTGCAATTGAATTGGATGGAGTGAATGATTACTTACATGCTCCTTTTACCGAATACGATTTCTCCAGTTTTACCATAGAAATGTGGATCAATTCACCTGACTTTCTGCCCAATGAGATTTATGTGAATTGGAATAGAGGTTCACGCGTGACATTAGGAAGTTGGCAAGCCGATGGAAGTTTTAATGGTGGTGCGTCTGGTTTGATTCCAGGAAGTATCAATTCAGGTGCGGGAACTATGCCAACAACCAATAATTGGCACCACGTTGCATATGTTTATGACGGAACAAACCAAACACTTTATATTGGCGGAATTCCGGTATTCACACAAGCGTCAACTGGAACGCTCATTCAAGGAAACAATACATACAATACAGGATTGGTTTTAGGGGCGCGTTTTGATTTAGGACAACAGTTTGCCAATGTCATTTTTGAAGATGTTCGCATTTGGAATGTTGCAAGAACAACAAGTGAAATCAACACATATGCACCATTTAATTTAGTTGGAAATGAATCTGGATTGATAGCGTATTATCGTTTTGAAGATGGTATTGGAAGTACTATGGTAACAGATTTATCAGGAAATGGCAATCATTTGACATTGAATAATATGGATCCAGCAACAGATTGGGTGCCTGGTTTATTTTCACAGCCTTCACAATCAACTGATGTTGTTTCGAGCTGTGGTCCTTATACCTGGATTGATGGAAACAATTATACAACTAATAATAACACTGCGACTTATACCTATGTTGGTGGAGCAGCTGGAGGTTGCGACAGCACCGTTCATTTAGATTTAACTGTATTGCAACCATTGGATCTTACAATTTCAACAAATGGGAATACTTTATCCTCAAACGAAACTGTGGCTGGAATCAATTATCAATGGATAGATTGTGCAAATGGCAATGGACAAATTTCAGGTGAAACCAATCAAACATTTATGGCATCAACAACTGGTTCGTATGCAGTGATTGTTACTGGAGTAGATGGCTGTCAAGATACTTCACTTTGTCAAAACGTTACGGTAGTTGGATTGGATGTTCTTTCGCCCAATGAATATGATGTATCGATTTTTCCAAACCCTTCGAACGGGAAATTTACTTTAAAAATGGAAGGGAGTTCAGAAGAGATGATTGTAAAAGTATTAGACAACTTGGGAAGAATAATAACTTCTAAAAAATACGCGGCATCAACTGCAATAGAGTTCTCTTTGGATGTCAATCCAGGTCATTACATGCTGGTGGGAGAAACAAACGATAATAAAACTTTTAAACAACGATTAATCATTCAATAATATGAAAACTACATTACTTTTAACGTCAGTTTGGTTGCTTGCTTATACAAGCGCCTTTTCTCAAACATTGGTTGCCGATATAAATCCGGGACTGGGAGGTTCGGAACCTACTGAGAAAATTGAATACAATGGAGATCTGTATTTTCGTGCAGACGACGGCGTCAATGGCAGCGAATTGTGGAAATATGATGGAACTTCGACTTCGTTAGTTCAAGATATTCGTCCAGGTGGAAATTCGTATCCTGAGAATTTTGTTGTTGCTGGAGGGGTATTGTATTTTACGGCACATGATGGTACAACGGGTAGAGAATTGTGGAAGTACGATGGAACGACTGCAACGTTGGTTCAAGACATTAGTCCTGGAATTGCAGGGAATGATTTTGAACAGAAAATTGTGGCAATTGGCAACACAATTTACTTTAGAGCATCAGATGGTGTAAATGGAGATGAATTGTGGAAATACGACGGCACCAACTTAACGATGATTGATATTTATCCGGGGTCTTCTGCAGCTAACCCTTATAATCTGCATGTATATAATGGTGACTTGTATTTCGTTGCGGACAACGGAACAACTGGTTTCGAATTATTCAAATACGATGGAACGAATCTAAGTGTAATCGATATTAATCCTGGACCAGCAGGTTCTTTTATTTATAGCCTTTTTGAATTCAATGGTATACTCTATTTTGGTGGAAACGATGGTACGAATGGACATGAATTAATGAAATTTGACGGCAGCACAGTTTCGTTGGTACAAGATATTAATCCAACGGGCGGGAGTTTCCCTGATTATTTTGAAGTGTACAACAACGAGTTGTTTTTCCAAGCTCAGGATGAAACGAATGGATTTGAATTGTGGAAATACGATGGAACATCAGCAACAATGGTGCAAGATATCAACCCAAGTGGAAGTTCAGAGCCAATTGAATTGACCACTTTTGGTACGGCTCTTTATTTTGTAGCTGACGATGGTATGAACGGAAGAGAGCTATGGAAATACGATGGGACAACTACATCCATGGTAGAAGATATCAATAGCGCTGGAAGCGGAATGCCATCTCAAAGTTCGCTGGAAGATTATTCTTTTTTAACGGTTCTCGGTATTCACTTGTATTTTACAGCAGATGATGGAGTCAATGGATATCAATTGTGGAAATACGATGGTACGAGTACAACGCAAATGATTATCAATTCCGATATGTCAGATGCTTTCCCTGTATTCTATACAATTTACAATAACGAGTTGTATTTTACAGCGTACGATCATCCTGTACATGGCTCGGAAATGTGGAAAGTTACAGGATCTTTTGCATCCTTGAATTTGAATGATCCAAGTGAGAAAATTCAATTGTTTCCAAACCCAACTTCTACATCATTCCAAGTAGTAGGTATAACAGAAAGTCAGCCATACCACATCTTCGATTTTTCAGGTCGAGAGGTAATGAAAGGTAGAATCAATGAGAATGAATTGATTCAGGTGGAGTCATTTACAAGTGGAGTCTATTTTTTACACATTCAAACGGAAAATGGAATTGCGATAAAACAATTAGTGATTCAATAGAATATTCCTAACCTAACCTAACCTAACCTAACCTAACCTAACCTAATCTAATCTAACTTAATCTAGCCCTATTCAGAAAAAGTTTAAAGAATTCAATCAAGTATTAATTAGTAATTTTTTTATAATGTAAGTTCGTAATTTACTTTTAGTAGCCGTATCAATTTTTACACTAGTTTCTTGCGGGTCAGGAGGCGGATCAGGTTCTGACCAAGACTTTAGTTCAGTAAAAGAAAACATTGAGGACAAGTTCGGAGCAGATGCTTTTTTCACAGAATTGAGTGTAAGCTACAACGAGGCCATTGGATACATCATCAATGTAATGGTGACCAATGATCCAGAATCTAAAAAGATGGCTGAGTGGACGTGTTCAAATGGTATTTGGACACAAACTTCAGACGTTACACTTGAAATTCCAGATGGATATAAAGGAGAAGATTTCATGTATCAATTGAAAGGTTATATCACAATTGAGAAATTGGAGAAACTAATCGAGGATGCAAAATCTCACTTGGCCAAAGAAAAAGGAATTGAAAAGTCGAAACTAGCCCTTGCTGCAATCAAGTATCCAGAAGTGGCAGAAGGAGCAGAAGCGGAATTCATCATTAATCTTCAGCCAGAAACGGGAGGGACAACGTTTGCTTTTTCCTACGATTTAGTTGGTGAGTTGATTGAGATGGATTATTAATCGAAATATGAGTGTCTTTTAAATTGAACATAATGAAATTTAAGTCGATGATCAGTTAATAATCGGGTATCTAGAGATAATCAAATGGAAATTTCAATACAATTAAAGGAGGAGTATACGACCTTGGATCAGCTGGTCAATTATTTTAAAACCAACACCTCTTTTGACGTGAGTAA
>Ga0098073_1000337_pt1 | contig 17466 bp, 18 predicted proteins | sample 31_taG_FD_75060 | JGI IMG/M metagenome (GOLD analysis project Ga0098073, IMG submission 75060) | Marine viral communities from the Gulf of Mexico - 31_GoM_OMZ_CsCl metaG | ecosystem: Environmental > Aquatic > Marine > Oceanic | place: Gulf of Mexico | collected 2015-07-12
AGCTGGGGCACAGCCATTGCCGACGAAAGGATCGAACAGGCGGGCATGGACCCTGCCAATCCCATGGTGCGCCGGGCCGTGGATATGGCGGGGCGTGTCATGGGGTTTCCCCGGCATCTGTCCCAGCACGTCGGCGGCTTCATCCTGACGCGCGGGCGGCTGGATGAACTGGTCCCGATCGGCAATGCCGCCATGGCCGACCGCACCTTTATCGAATGGGACAAGGACGACATCGACGAGCTGGGCCTGATGAAGGTCGATGTGCTGGCGCTGGGCATGCTGACCTGTATACGCAAGGCGCTGGACCTGATGCGCCTGCATGAGGGGACGGACCACGACCTGGCGACCGTGCCGGCTGAACAGGCCGATGTCTACGACATGCTGTGCAAGGGGGACTCGATCGGCGTCTTCCAGGTCGAGAGCCGGGCCCAGATCAACATGCTGCCGCGACTGAAGCCGCGCGTCTTCTATGATCTGGTGATTCAGGTAGCGATCGTGCGGCCGGGGCCGATCCAGGGCGACATGGTCCACCCCTATCTGCGCCGCCGCTCGGGGACCGAAGCGGTTGTCTATGCCAGTCCGGCCCCGCCCCATGACTTCGACGAGCTGAAAAAGGTCCTGCACCGCACACTGGGAGTCCCCCTGTTTCAGGAGCAGGCGATGAAGGTCGCCATGGTTGCGGCCGAGTTCAGCGACAAGGAGGCCAACGGCCTGCGCAAGGCCATGGGCACCTTTCGCGGCGACGGCACCCTGCACACCTATGAGGACCGCATGGTCGGGCGAATGATCGAACGCGGCTATGACCCTGACTTCGCCCGGCGCTGCTTTGAACAGATCAAGGGGTTCGGCTCCTACGGATTTCCCGAAAGCCACGCGGCCAGCTTTGCCCGACTGGTTTATGTATCCAGTTACATCAAATGCCGGCATCCGGCGGCGTTTGCCTGTGCCCTGCTGAACAGCCAGCCGATGGGCTTCTATGCCCCGGCCCAGATCGTGCGTGACGCCCAGGAACACGGGGTCGAGGTGCGTCCCGTCGATGTGAACCACAGCCATTGGGACAACACGCTGGAGGGGCCGGCCGATGGCCTCGCGATGCGTCTGGGCCTGCGCCAGATCGGTGGCTTCAGGCAGGACTGGGCCGATGACATCGTGCTGGCCCGCATGCGGCCTTTCGGGACGGTCGAGGGACTGATGCGCCGGGCGCGCCTGCCGGTTGCAGCGATCCGCAAGCTGGCTGACGCAGATGCCTTCCGCTCGCTGGGGCTCGACCGGCGTGAGGCCCTGTGGGAGGCCCGGCGCCTGCCCGATGACGACGCCCTGCCGCTGTTTGCCGCCGCCAATACGCGCGAGCTGGGCGAGGAACCGGATGCCAATCTGCCGCGCATGGGGCTGGGCGAGCATGTGGCGGCGGACTACCAGACCCTGCGGCTGTCGCTGAAGTCCCACCCCATGGCGATCCTGCGGCCGACCTTTGCCGCCGAAGGCCTGCTGACCTGTGCCGAGGTTGAGGCCAAGCGGTCCGGCTCACGCGTGCGGACCGCCGGCGTAGTGCTGGTCCGTCAGCGGCCCGGCAATGGCAAGGCCATCTTCATCACGATCGAGGACGAGACGGGCGTGTCCAATCTGGTGCTGTGGGTCCCCACGTTCGAGGCGCATCGCCGCATCGTCATGAGCGCGCGCCTGCTGGGCGTCGAGGGCATGGTCGAAAAGAGCGCCGAGGGTGTCGTCCACCTGATGGCCCAGCGGCTGTGGGACCGGACGGGCGAGCTACAGCACCTGTCCGCCGACCACGACACAGTGGTCCAACTTTCCGGCGCCGATGAATTCATCAAGCCTCAGCACCCCAGGAACCTGCGGGTCCTGCCAGGTTCTAGGGATTTTCACTGACGACCGAGCGCGATGAGCACACATCTGCCAGCCGCCCAGAAGCAGCCCCTCCGAGTAGCTGTTCCAAGCCCTAAGCGGACTCTCTCCCTTGCCTTTGAGGGCAGGGCGCTGCCGCGAGACACACGTGAGCGACTTCAGCCTTGCGACACCCCTGTGATCCGCAGGGTTCAGGTCGCCCCGGCTCGATGAAGGCGCTGGAACGGCAGGCAGCAGGGGAGTCGATGGCGTGGCTGGCGCTCGGACACGATCCTGCGCCGCAAGAATCGAGTTTGCGGGGTGAGCGACGGTGATTTTTTCGTGAATATTCAATGTGGTAGGCGATGGCGGACAGAGAGGGATTCGAACCCTCGGTACGCTTTCACGTACACACGCTTTCCAAGCGTGCGCGATCGACCACTCCGCCACCTGTCCATTTCCACATCGCGGAAACGCGCGGGCAGTCGACCCGCGAGAGGCGAGGCTGATAGAACAGACTGGCCCTCTCGGCAAGCGGGGGGTGGCACCCCATATGCCTTGTCTCCCTTGTTTTGTTCGAGAACCGCCATGCTGTCGCAAAAGACCCAGATGCCCACGGCCGAGACCGCCCTGCCGGGCCGCGCCGAGCCCCTGCCCACCGATGAGCTGCACTTTGTCAGCGGCAACCCGCTGAAGGGCCCTTATCCCGAGGGGTTCGAGACGGCGGTGTTCGGCATGGGCTGTTTCTGGGGCGTCGAGCGCATCTTCTGGCAGCTGCCGGGGGCATGGGTGACGGCGGTCGGCTATTCCGGCGGGATCACCCCCAATCCGACCTATGAGGAGACCTGCACCGGGCGCACCGGGCACACCGAGGTGGTCAAGGTGGTGTTCGACCCGAAGGTCATTTCCTACGGCGACCTGCTGAAGGCCTTCTGGGAGAACCACGACCCGACCCAGGGCATGCGCCAGGGCAATGACATCGGCACGACCTATCGCTCGGCGATCTACTATTTGAATGACGACCAGAGGACCGAGGCGGAGCGGTCGCGCGACGCCTATCAGGCGGCGCTGGCCAAGGCGCGTCGCGGAGAGATCACCACCGAGATCGAGGCCCTGGGGCCCTTCTATTATGCCGAGGACTATCATCAGGGATATCTGGCCAAGAACCCGTCGGGCTACTGCGGGATCGGCGGGACCGGCGTGGTCTGCCCGATCGGCGTTGGGGTCGAGGCCTGATTGATGGACCGGGCGGGGATCGGCCGGGTCTGTCTGGCGCTGCCGGCGACGGAGCTGGCCCATTCGTTCGGCGAGGACCACGACGTCTACAAGGTGGGCGGCAAGATGTTCGCCATCGTCGGCGGAGAAGGCGCGTTGAGCTTCAAGGTCAGCGATATTGCCTATGAGGTGCTGACTGAGGCCGGCCAGGCGGCGCCCGCCCCCTATATGGCGCGCGCCAAATGGGTGCAGGTCGAGGATCCGGCCAGCTGGGACGAGACCGACCTGGCCGATCACCTGAAGACCGCCCACGCCCTGATCGCGGCGAAGCTGACGAAGAAGGCGAGGGCCGAGCTGGGGTTGGGGTAGGGGGTGAGGCTCCTGTCTTCTGACGGCGGCGCTGCCCCCTCCACCCTCCTTCGCCCTTCGGGCTTCGGACGGTCCCCCTCCCCCGATGGGGGAGGAGATGAGCGGAAGCGCCTCTCGCCGCGTGCGGCAGAGGTGGGAGGGCAGACGGAGCGCCGGGCCTTCGCCCGGAGAAGATATGTTTTACCGTTTCGACGAAGACAGACGCTCCGCGCGGGTGGTTTTCCGGAAGCTTGCGTCGGGTGGCGGTGTTATCGCCTTACCGCAGCGCCTCCGACGGGCGGGCGGGGCCTGCGCCCAGGCCCGGAACGGCCGAGTATCCCCCTCGACCCTTGCCCTGATCACACACCCGGAGGCGGTGATCGAGGGTGCTCGGACACGCTGTGCCCGACCCCGCTCCATCCGCTCCCGCCACTCACAAGGTCGCAGGCCTTACGAGCCCTCCGTGCGACGGGACCCCGGGAGGTTCGCACAGGTCCGGGGTGGGGCGGGAAGAACGGTGCGGGGAAGGGCGGGGGTGTTGAAAGGGTTGGGGAATTCGGGGGCGGCTATCCTATCTACTGCCCTCAACCCATCGTCATTATCCCTTCTCCCGATGGGAGAAGGTGTCGCGCGAGCGACGGATGAGGGTCGGCGGTGGGTGTCGGCGAACGCCGTGGCAGGGGCCGTGGGACGGCTCACGCCGAAGGACGTGGAGAGCCCCTCACCCCCAACCCCCTCTCCCACGGGAGAGGGGACTCATAGGCGCACTGCGCGGCCCGGCTATCCGAACCGCCGTTTCAGGAGCCGGCGGATGCCCGGATGGATTGGGCATAGGCCTGGGCCGATCCGAAGCCGGGTCCTGATGGCATCTGCCCGTCGCAGACGGCGTTGGCGGCCACGAGCGTGCCGTCCTCCTCGCTGACCGGTGCGGTTTCGGCCGGTCCTTCGACCTCCTCAATGAGAGTGCCGTCCAGGGCAAAGAAGGCGGCCCTGTCCGCACTGATGGTGCCGGCCACGCAGTCGAAGACGACGTCCAGGATCATATATCCGGGGAATCCGTCGAGCTCGGCGGAGACGCCGACGCCCCGGGCTCTGCGGGCGGTCGGGGGGCCGCTGATGCTGGTGATGTCCAGAGCCGTATAGAAGTCGGCGCCGTCATCGACCTGACGCCAGTCGCCCGGCTCCTGCAGGCTGGCGCCAAGGCTGGTCGCAGCCGCGATGATGGCGATGATACTCAACATTCGGGGGTTCCTTGGGGATCAATTCCGGGCGGCGAACTGTCGGCCCTCGTTTCCCGGCCGGCCGGGTTTCTATCCAGCGTCCATGTGGGTCTCGAGGTAGGCGAGGTCATCAGGGCCAAGGCAAAGTGTGGTCTGCGATCGATACGCCAGACACTTTGCCATCAGTGATGGTGAAGGCGTAGTGCCAGCGGTCATCGCGATAGGTTTCGATGAATTGGCTCCGTGACCGGCATTCTTCGAACTTTTCGTAGTCTGGAAAATAGGTCCGTCCGTCGCAGCTCCGCGCGAACGGCGTAAGGTGCGACAACTCCTCGCGCATGTTGGCGTAGCTCGCACCAGGATGAATTGCTGTCAGTTCAGGCGATGGTTTCGGGCCACAGCCAACCAACGTCAGGGCTGCGACAACAAACAGGCCTCTCCTCAGGACGCTCACCTCTTCGCCCTTTGCTCTTCAATCCAGCGATCCATGTGGGCGTCGAGGAGGGCGAGGGGGAGGGGGCCGGGGACGAGGAGAGCGTCGTGGAAGGCGCGGACGTCGAAGTCTTCGCCGAGTGCAGCCTCAGCGCGGGTGCGGATCTGGCGCAGGCGGATTTCGCCGATCTTGTAGGCCGTGGCCTGACCGGGCCAGCCGACATAGCGCTGCAGTTCGGTCTCGATGTTGTGCGGGGCCAGCGCCGAGTTCTCTGCGAAACAGGCGCGGGCCTGTTCGACGGACCAGCCCATCCAGTGCATGCCGGTGTCGGCCACGAGGCGGCAGGCGCGCCACATCTCATAGCTGAGGCGGCCGAAGCGTTCGTAGGGGGTGCGGTAAAAGCCCATCTCCTCGCCGAGGAATTCGGCATAGAGGCCCCAGCCCTCGGTGAAGGCGGTGACATTGGCGTCGCGCCGGAAATAGGGCTGGTCGGCGGCTTCCTGTTGCAGGGCGATCTGGAGATGGTGGCCGGGCACGGCCTCATGCAGGGTCAGGGCCGGCAGTTCATACAGTGGGCGCTGATCCAGTTTCGAGGTGTTGACCATATAGCCGCCGGCGACGCCGTTCCGCATGGAGCCGGAGAAGTAGCGGCCGGTGGTGTAGTTGGCCTCGATCCCGGCGGGGACGGGCCGGACGCCATAGGGCAGGCGGGGCAGGGTGCCGAACAGGGCGGGCAGGCCGTCATCGGCGCGCTTGGCCATCTCCGAGGCCTTTTCCAGCAGCTCCTCGCGGGTAGTGGCGTAGAATTGCGGGTCAGTACGCAGGAAGGTCAGGAAGCCGGGGAAGTCGCCGGTCCAGCCGGCGGCGCGCATCTCGATCTCCATGCGGGCGCGGATGCGGGCGACCTCGTCGAGGCCGATCTGGTGGACCTGATCGGGGGTGAGGTCGGTGGTGGTGTAGCCGCGCACCAGCCAGGCATAGATGTCGCGGCCACCGGGGCGGTGGACCAGTCCAGGCGTCTCGGGCGCGACCGGCAAATAGTCGTCCTTGAGGAAGTCCCGCCAGGCGAGGCGGCGCGGCTGGATGTGGTCGCGGACGATGGCCTCGGCGCGGGCCTGATATGCGCGGCGCTCACCCTCGGGGAGCGTGGCGGGCAGATTGGCGGTGGGGCGAAGGAGCGGATCGGTGGCGGCGGTCAGGGCGACGTCGGTTTCGGCCAGCAGGAGGGCGCTTTCGACCACGGAGCGCGACTGGAGAAGGCCGGTGTCGAGACCGCGGCGGGCATTGGCCAGGGTGGCGTCGAACAGGGGGCCCATGTTTTCCAGCCGGGTCAGCCAGGCCTCGACATCGTCGCGGTCGGTCAGGCGCGCCGAGCCGGCGATATAGGCCGCCGACTGGCCAAAGCCGCCCTCGGAGTTGAAGGCCATGCGGGAGACATCAAGGTCGATACCCTCGATGGCGCGGGTGATCAGCCAGGTGGCAAAGGCGTGGTTCTGGGCCTCGGCAGGGCTGAGGGCTGTGACGTCAATGGCGGCCAGCCGGTCGGACAGTGCGACCAGCTCCGGGCGGCGGGCCAGTTCGCCCTGACGCGAGAGGTCGGGCAGACGGGATTTCGCGGCCTCGTCGCCTTCCTGCGAGGCGCCGAAGGGGTCGTGGCGTTTGAGGAAGGCCTCATAGTCGGTGAGGATGGCGGCCAGAGCCTGACTGGCGGTGGGGGCTGTGACGGCGGCGGGGGAGGCCGGGTCGGCTGCGGGCGTGGCGCAGGCGGACACGCCGATCATGAGCGCCGCGAGCGCCGTGGCCAGAACCGGTCTGTTCATTGGTCATTCCCCCAGAAGTCGAGCAGGTAGTCGAGACGAGGGGGATCGTTCCGTCAAGCGGAGGCTCAGCCGCAGTAGGCGAAGAAGCGCTCAATGCCATCGGTCGAGGCAGGATGGGCGACCATCAGGGCCCGGCCTTCGGCATCGTGAAGCCCCAGCCAGCCCAGCCTGCGAAACCGCTGGAACACCGGTGGTGTGGTGGGGGATTCGGCCAGGACCTCGCCGTGCTCGAACAGTTCGGAGGGCTCGATCTTGCCGGTAAAGCGTTCGGTCTCGCCGCCGGACTCCAGATAGATGACGGGCTGGCCGTCGGCATCAGCGGGGCGGAACAGGTCGAGGCGGCCGCTGCCCCGCTCGCAGGCAAGGGACAGCCAGACGTCGTCGCTTTCGGTCCGGCCATAGGCGAGGGAGGCCTGGTCATCCTCGATATAGAAGGCCCAGTCGTGGTCGGCGATGGGCTGCGGGGCGGAGTCGGGGGTGTCGGTCGGACTGAGGCCTGAAGGTGGCACGTCCATCGACGCGCAGGCCCCCAGCGTCAGAAGCGCGACGAGGAGCGGCAGTGTGGTGGCGCGCATCATGTCCCCCGGGCCGGCAGGCTCAACCTGCACAGATTTCCGTGAAACGGCGTAGCTTGGCAAGATGAGGGCGCGAGAAGGTGATCATTCGGGTCTGGTCGCCGGCCACGACTTCCAACGAACCGGTCGCGGTGAAGTTGGCCACGGCCGGATGATCGGTGCGCAGGGTCAGGGAGAAGGGGTCGGAGCCGTCGCCAGTCGCCATCTGGGCCGTGCCGCTGGCATCGCCGGAGCGGAATGTGGCAAAACCGGAATGGGGGGGCAGGTCGTAGAAGCTGACGACCACCCGGCCGGAGCCGGGGGCGCAGGCGAGTGTGGTGGTCAGGCGATCGGTGTCCGGAATTTCGCGGGCGAGAACGGTCTCGCGCGCGTCCTCATAGAGGGACCAGACCCAGCCGTCTGCCTGGGTCAGACCTGTATGGAGGGCCAGTATAGCAGCCAACTCAATCATCATGGTGTCCCTCTCCCGAACGGAGAAGAGATGATCAGGCCGGAGCCGTTCCGCAAGAGGCGAAGAAGGCCTTCACGGCTTCCTGATCGGTGGCGTCCGAACCGATGGCGAGCTTTCCTTGATCGCTGACGACGGTCATCTTGCCGGTCGCGGCCAGATCGGCGAGGGCCGCATCGTGCCGGTCGATCTCGGCTTCGTGCAGGATGCCACCGGTCATGGGGTCGGCGTAGGAGGTCTCGCCGGTGGCTGTATTGGCCTCAGCGCGGACGGAGCCGAGTGTCGACACCTTGTCCTCGCCGGGGGTGCACATCAGCATCATCACCAGCTGGTCGGAATTGGCGACGCCATAGGCCAGCTTGGCGGTCTCGCCCTCGGTGTGGAAATGCCAGTCCATGGCCGGCGCCGGAGGTGCGATCTCGACCGGGGTCTCAGCCACGAGCATGATCGGAGCCGCAGCGACGCCGTCTTCGGCGGTGAAGCTCTGAGCAGCGTGGGCGACCAGGCCCAGGGCGGCGACGGCGGGGATCAGGATCTTCAGCATGACAACACCTTCTGTTGCCGGAAGAAACGCGGTCGGTCGTTAACGGTTCACGGCCAAGCTTCAACCCCCCGGCAAAAACTGCCGGGCGAGCCTGCAGGACATGGAGCGGCAGGATCAGAAGGGGCTGAAGCGCTCGACCAGCGACTGGGCCGCGGGGGTGGCCTGCATGCGGCTGATGTCGCCCCGGCCACCGTAGGAGATGCGGGCCTCGGCGATCTGGGTGTGGTCGATGCTGTTGGCCGAGGAAATGTCCTGCGGGCGGACGATGCCGGCGACGGTCAGCTCGCGCACCTCGCGGTTGGTACGGACCTCCTGACGGCCCTGGATGATCAGATTGCCGTTCGGCAGGACATCGGTGACGACCGCAGCGATGGTCAGGCTGACCCGCTCCGAGCGGTTGACGCTGCCGGAGCCTGAGGCGTTGGCCTGACCCTGAACGCCGACCATATTGGCGGGATCGAAGCCGCCCGGAAAGGCCTGGCCGAGGCTGTTCTCCAGCCCGAAGAAGTTGGTGACGCCACCCGAGGCGTCATTGGTGCGGGCGCGCTGGGTGGAGTTCTGGGTCTGGGCGCTGTCGTCGATGTCGATGCGGACGGTGACGATGTCGCCGACATAGCGCGCGCGCTGGTCGCCGAAGAAGGTGCGGGCCCCGGTCCGCCACAGGCTGTTGGCGCTGGCGGGGCGGGATTCGGGGGCCGGCAGGTACTGCTGCTGGACGGGAACGAGGGCGGCCGGATAGCCGATCGGGGCCAGCTCGGGCCCGCGCACCGCCTCGACTGCTGTCGAGCAGGCGCCCAGCGACAGGGCAGAGAGGGCGGTCAGGGTCAGCACGATACGCATGGGAATCCTCTCGGCGGGACTAATCAGCGGGACTGGGCGCGGAAGGTACGGGCGGCGGGGCCGACCATGGCCTGACCGGGAGCGGTGGCGATGGCCTCGATGGTCCGGCCGGACTGCAGGTTCAGGATGGGCACGGGCTCGCCGATGGCGGCATCGCGGGTGGCCCGGCCGGTGATGGTCAGGGTCAGGCCCTGATCGACATAGGCGACCTGGACCATGTCATTACGGGCGATGACCTGCGGCTGGGCGAGGTCGCGGCCCAGCACGGGGGTGCCGGAGCGCAGGGCGCGGCGGGCGGACAGGCCGATGACCTCCTCGGCGTCAGCCGGACCGCCAACGGGCGCGCGGTGGGCCTGAACCTCGGTCCAGGCCAGATCTTCGGGACGGATGATGTCGCCGGCGGCGAGGCTGCGCGTCCAGGTCAGGACCTCGACCGTCTCGCCCGGGCGGGCGGCGGCAGGGGTGGCGGACGCGGCGGACGGTGCGGCACTGCCCTGACGTACGACCACGCGACGCAGGCCGCGCGGGTTGGACCAGACCAGACCGGCCTGATGGGCGCGCGACTGGACCATGCCGGCGTCCAGCACGACGGTCGGGCCGGCCCGACGGGCAATGACGATATCGGAGGCCGCGCCTGCGCCCTCGAACAGTTCGCCGAGCGTGACCTGACCGTCGTCGTCCACGGGATTGTCGCGCAGGGTAACGGGCGCCGTGGCCAGCGCCGCCGAGGCGGCAAAGGCCAGACACATGCCCAGCGAAAGACGGCGGATCAGGCGGGCCATCATCCCTTCACCTGGGCCGATACCGACATCATTTCGTCGGCGGTCGAGATGACCTTGGAGTTCATTTCATAGGCGCGCTGGGCGATGATCAGGGCGCTGATCTCGGAAACGGCGTCGACGTTCGAGGCTTCGGTATAGCCCTGCAGCAACTGGCCGAAGCCGGGCTCACCCGGGGCGCCGGGGGTGGCGGGGCCGGAAGCGGCGGTTTCCAGCAGCAGGTTGTCGCCGATGGCCTCGAGGCCCGCCTCATTGAAGAAGGTGGCGATCTCGATCTGGCCGACGACGGTCGGCTCGGTCTGGCCGGACTGGATGACCTGGACCTCGCCCGCCTTGGAGATGAAGACGTCGATGGCGTCCTGCGGAATGCTGATGGCGGGCTCGACGGGATAGCCATCGTCGGTGACGACCTGACCCTCGCCATTGACCGAGAAGTTTCCGGCGCGGGTATAGGCGGTCTCGCCCGAGGGCAGGGTGATCTGGAAATAGCCCTTGCCGTCGATGGCCAGATCGAGGCGGTTGCCGGTCTGGGTGGGGGTGCCCTGTTCGGTGATGCGATAGACGCTGCCGGCCTTCACACCGGCGCCGATCTGGATGCCGGTCGGAACCACCGTGCCCTGGGCCGAGGAGCTGCCGCCCATCCGTTCGACGTTCTGGTACAGGAGGTCCTGGAACTCGGCCCGCTGACGCTTGAAGCCGACCGTGTTCATGTTGGCGATATTGTTGGAAATGACCTCGACGTTCAGCTGCTGGGCCGACATGCCGGAGGCGGCGGTGCGTAGCGCTCTCATGGGATTGCTCTCCTTGAGGGGGAAGGGGGAAGGGGACGGCTCGGCATCAGCCCACGCGTCCCAGCCGCTCGACGGACTTGCGGCTCAGTTCGTTGCTCTGTTCGATCATCTTCGAGATGCGCTCATAGCTGCGGCTGATCTCGATCAGATTGGTGATTTCGAGGATGGGATTGACGTTGGATCCCTCCAGCATGCCCTGATGGATGCGGGCATCGGGGGCGTCCATCGGCTGCGCATTCGAGGTGTTGCGGTAGAGGCCGTTGCCGGCCTTTTCGAGCACCGACAGGGCGTCAAACCGGACGACCGTCAGGCGGCCCACGACCTGGCCGTCCTGGCTGATGGTGCCGTCACCGGCGACCTGGGGCGCGCCACGTGCCGGATCCAGCAGGATTTCGCCGCCGTCGCCCAGCACCGGCAGTCCGGCGGCGGTGACCAGCAGGCCCTCGGGACTGATGGTGAAGGCGCCATCTCGGGTATAGGCCTCGCCGTCGCCGTCCTGGACGGTGAAGAAGGCCCCTTCGCCCTCAATGGCGAAGTCCAGGGTGCGACCGGTCTGCGACAGGGCCCCCTGGCCGTAGTCACGGCCCACACCCCGATCCAGAACAAAGCTGACGCCCGGGCGGACGGCGTCGTTGCGCGCGCCCTGACCGACTTCGGTGCCGACCATCAGCTGCTCGACCTTGAAGCCGGTGGTGTTCGCATTGGCGATGTTGTTGGCCACGATGTCGAGCTCGCGGCGCAGCGTCATCTGGCGTGACAATCCGATGTAGGCGACGTTTTCCAAGACGGAACTCCTTCGCTGACGGCGTCGCAAGGGCTATGCCAACGAGGTTAACGCTTCAAAATCAATAAGATGACCATTCGGGCTGGCGAGGCACCCGGCAGGAAATGCCGGTTCTAAACGCCCCGTTAACCAAAACCCGGTTCTTTAGGCGGGTCAGAGTGGGGCCATAGCGCATGCTGAAATTTGGCAAGAAGAAAAAGGCCGAGGGGACGGATGTCGCCGTGGCTGAAGGCGCCGGAGAAGGTGGCGGCGGCGAGAGCGAAACGGCGCCCGCCAAGAAGAAATTGCCGCTGCTGTTCATCATCATCCCGGCGGCCCTGCTGGTTCTGGGGGGCGGTGGCGCCGGCGCCTTCTTCATGCTGTCGCCCAAGCCGGCAGCGGCAGAGGGTGCGGATGGGCACGATGCCCCCAAGGACGATGGCCATGGCGGCAAGAAGAAGGCCGACAAGGGCGACGGCCACGGCGGTAAGGGCGGCGGCGAGGCCGACCCGGCGCTCGGCAAGATCACCGAAGGGCCGGACGGTGTTACCTTCTACACCCTGCCCGACATGGTGGTGAACATTCAGACGGCCGATGGTCGCCCCGCCTATCTGAAGCTGCGCCTGACGCTGGAGCTGGAGGACGCCCATCTGGCGGATCAGCTGATGGCCGAGATGCCGCGCCTGCAGGACATGTTCCAAGGGTTCCTTCGCGAACTGCGTACCGAGGACCTGAACGGATCGGCCGGCAATTTTCAGCTGCGCGCCGAAATCCTGCGTCGGGTCAATCTGATCCTGGCACCCGGCAAGGCGGAAGCCGTGCTGATCGAAGAAATGCTGGTGAACTAGGATGGCCGAGGCCGCGCTCGCCGATACCGAGGACGATCCGTTCGGCGGCACCGACTCCGGGGATGGTCGTGCCGGCCTGATGCCGGAACGGGTGCTGAACCAGGAGGAGATCGACAGCCTGCTCGGCTTTGACATGAGCGGCGACGATGAGGAGCGCTCGGGCATCCGGGCGATCATCAATTCGGCGCTGGTCAGCTATGAGCGCCTGCCGATGCTGGAGATCGTCTTTGACCGCCTCGTGCGGTTGATGACGACGTCCCTGCGCAACTTCACCAGCGATAACGTCGAGGTCAGCCTCGACAACATCTCGTCGATCCGGTTCGGGGACTATCTGAACTCGATCCCGCTGCCGGCGATCCTGGCCGTATTCCGGGCCGAGGAGCTGGACAACTATGGCCTGCTGACCGTCGATTCCAACCTCATCTATTCGATCGTGGATGTGCTGCTGGGCGGACGGCGCGGGACGGCGGCGCTCAGGATCGAGGGGCGGCCCTATACGACCATCGAGCGGGTGCTGGTGCAGCGCATGGTCGAGGTGGTGCTGAACGATGCAAGGGCTGCGTTCGAGCCGCTGACGCCCGTGCATTTCAACCTGGACCGTCTGGAGACCAATCCGCGTTTTGCGGCCATCGCCCGCCCGGCCAATGCCGCCATCCTAGTCAAGCTGCGGATCGACATGGAGGACCGCGGCGGGCGTATCGAGTTGCTGCTGCCGTACGGCACGCTGGAGCCGATCCGCAAGATGCTGCTGCAGCAGTTCATGGGCGAGAAGTTCGGCCGCGACAACATCTGGGAAGGCCACCTTGCCACCGAGCTCTGGACCACGGGCACCGAGGTGCGGGCCGTTCTGGACGAACAGCAGGTGCCCCTCTCCCGGGTGCTTAACCTCAAGGTCGGCGACACCCTGATGCTGAACGCCACGCCCAATTCCGAAATCTCGATCCGCAGCGGCACAATTCCGCTGACGACGGGCAGGATGGGCCGCAAGGGACAGAGCATCGCCGTGCGTGTCGAGGCGCCGGTGCGGGCGGAGATCGCTGAGCGGCTGACCAAACACAGGGATCTGTCATGATCGGAACGGTTCTGGATGCCATACTGATGCTGCTGCTGGTCAGTGCCATCGCGTATGGCGTGCGGCTGGATCGCCGGTTGAAGGCGGTTCGCGAGGGACAAGCGGCATTCGCCGGTGCGATCGCGGAACTGAACAGTGCTGCGGGCCGGGCCGAGTCGGCGCTGAAGACCCTGCGTGAGGCGGGTCAGGAGACGGACCTTCTGCACGACCGCATCGTCAAGGCGCGGACCCTGAAGCAGGAGCTGGAGGGGCTGATGGCGCGCGAGGGCCGTGAGGTCCGGACAGCGGTTGCGGCGGCCCCGGTGGCTGAGCCGAAGCGGCCGATGGCTCCGGGCGCGGATCCCGCGAGCGACCTTTACGGCAAGCTGGAGAGCCTGGCCGTCGCGCCGGATGTGCCGGGAGAGGCGGCGGAGCGCTTTGCCCCTGTGTTGCAGGCGCTGGCTGCTAACCACGCTGCGAAACAAAGCCTGAACCGCGCCCGGCGCAGTCTGGACGAAGACCTGTTTGCCGCCTGACCCTTCCTTTCGTGCTCTGTGAAAGCCTCTGATGTCCAAGCTGCCCCGCCTTCTGCCCCTCGTTGCCATCGCCATCGGCGGGGTGATCGCCGTGCGCGCGGCCGGCACCATGCCCGGCATGTTCCAGGGGGCCGTGGCCTGGGCCGAAGAAGCCGTGCCGGCAGAGGGGGCCGAGACGCCCAAGGCGCCGGTGGCCGGGGTCTGTACCCTGACGGATGAGCAACTGGCGGATCAGGCGGGGATTTCGCCCGCCGAGCTGCGCGTCATCCAGTCGCTGTCGGGGCGCCGGGTCGAGCTGGACGCGCGCGAGGAAGAGCTGGCGACCATGCTGCCGCTGCTGATCGCGGCCGAGCAGAAGATCGACGCCCGCATCGCCGAGCTGAACGCCGTCAAGGGTGAGGTCGAGGGTATGCTGGGCCAGCTGGACGAAAAGGAACAGGCCGAGGTCGACCGTCTTGTGCAGGTCTATTCCGCCATGCGCCCGCGTGATGCGGCGGCGGTGTTTGCGACGCTCGACGACGAGGTCCGCCTGCCCGTGGCGGCGGCCATGCGTCCCCGCGCGCTCGCCGCCATTCTGGCGCAGATGCCCCCGGCCGAAGCCCGCGAACTGACCGAGAAGCTGGCCGGGCGCAATACCCGCCCGGATCTGGAAGCGCGGGCGGCGGCGGCCAGTCAGGGCACACCGGCCCCGTCGTCTACGACACCGGCGGCCACGCCTGCCGCGACGCCGTCGACGCCCCCGGCCCAGACCCGCGCCCAGCCGGCCCGCCAGCCAGCACGTCAGACGCCCCGGCAGACCCCGCCCGCGCGGCAAGCTCCGCCCCCGGCGGCTGAAACTCCTGCGTCCGAGCGTGCCGCTGCCGAGCCGCCGGCACGGGGACCGGCCCGCCAGACGGTGCAATAGGCGGCACGCCCCTTGCCTTGACGGGCTGAGGCTCTAAGACGCGATCCTGTTTTCGTTTCCGCCTGAGGACCCCTCATGTCCGATACTCCGCCCGATCGCCTGTGCGTCGATCCCGACAGCAAATTCCACGATGAGGCTGTGCTGGCCCGGGGCGTCGGCATCCGCTTCAAGGGCGAGGAAAAGACCAATGTCGAGGAATATTGCGTGTCCGAAGGCTGGGTCCGTCTGGCCGTCGGCAACCGCGTGGACCGTCGGGGCAAGGCCCTGACCGTCAAACTGCAGGGACCGGTCGAGCCCTATTTCCAGGACGTCTGAGGCCGCGTCCGCGATCAGGCTTTGCGCCCCCGCCCGGACCCGCTAGGACTGCGGGAGCGACATCGAGGGGAGATGGTCATGCGGCTTGCAGCATCAGCATTGGCGGGGGCCATGGGCCTCCTGATTCTGGCGGGCGGCTCGACCGTCATGGCCCAGAGCGCCGACGACATCCGTATCGCCGAACAGCTGCGGGATCGCGCCCTTGAGGGCAGCGGGGCGTGGGAGATCGTGGAGGAACTGACGACCCGGTTCGGGCCCCGTCCCGCGGGTTCGGCGTCCGAACAGGCGTCGGCCCAATGGGGGGCCGAACTGATGACCGGCATGGGCTTTGCCAATGTCGAGATCGAGTCCTTCCCCCTGAAGCTGTGGGAACGGGGCGAGACGCGCGTCGAGATCCTGTCGCCCTTCCCGCAAGCGTTGGTGGCAACCGCGCTGGGTGGGACGGTCTCGACGCCGCCCGGCGGCATCGAGGCCGAGGCGGTGATCTTTGAGACCTATCAGGAACTGCTGGACCAGCCCGAGGGATCGCTGACCGGCAAGATTGTGGTGGTGCTGCAGGATACGGTGCCGGCCCAGGACGGCCGCGGCTATGGTACCAGTTCGCCGATCCGCGGGCAGGGGCCGTTCGAGGCGGCCAGGCGCGGGGCGGTCGGCTATGTACTGCGCTCGCTGGGCACCCACGACCACCGCTTTGCCCATACGGGCGCGACCCGCGTCGGCGAGGGCCAGATCCCGGCCTTTGCCATCAGTCCGCCAGACGCCGACCAGCTTCGCCGGGCGCAACGCTTGACCGATGCGCCGATCCGCATGCGGCTGGTGTCCGGTGCGGGCTTTGTCGCCGACAGCCATTCGCAGAACGTCGTGGCCGAAGTGGTCGGCTGGGAGTTTCCCGATCAGGTGATCGTCATCGGCGGCCATCTGGACAGCTGGGACCTGGGCACGGGCGCGATCGACGACGGGGCCGGCATCGCCATCACCACGGCGGCGCTGAAGCTGATCGAGGATCTGCCGGTGCAGCCGCGCCGCACGATCCGCGTGGTCTGGTGGGGTTCGGAAGAGGTCAGCCAGCCGCCGCCCTCGCAGGGGCTGGCCGGGGCGCGCTTCTATGCCGACCGCCGGGCCGGCGAGCTGGAGATGCATGTCGCCGCCAGCGAGAGCGATTTCGGCGCGGGCCGGATCTACAGCCTGGCCCTGCCGGCGGGCGCGGGCGACAGCGAGCTGCGTCGTGCGGCCATGCGGGTGCTGACGCCGCTGGGTATCCTGTTCGACGGGGCGCCGGCAACCGGCGGCGGGCCTGACACCACGCCGCTGGTGCAGGCCGGTGTGCCCGCATTCCGCCTGAACCAGAACGGCATGGACTATTTCAACTGGCACCACACGGCCGACGATGTGCTGGACCGGATCGACCCGGAAGCACTGGACCAGAATGTCGCCGCCTGGGCCGCCTTTCTGTGGCTGCTGGCCAACTCCGACATCGACTTCCGGGCGTTACGGGCGGCTGAGTAGCCCCGGGCGAGCGTGGCGAAACTGGTAGACGCAAGCGACTTAAAATCGCTCGGCTTCGGTCATGCGGGTTCGAGTCCCGCCGCTCGCACCACATCCGGTGAGGATGCTCACTTCGTGTTTCGGGGCGGAAGGCGCCCTTAACCCGAGGCGCTTTCGTGGGCACAAGGGGGAAACCCCTCCGTTGGCATGGATATTCGATGAAAAGAGCCCGACACGCCCGGATCGTTGCGACCCTGGGACCGGCCAGCCGGTCGCCCGGCATGGTCAAGTCGCTGGCCCAGGCCGGGGTGGATGTATTCCGCCTGAACTTCAGCCACGGCTCGCACGACGACCATGCGGCGGCGCTGAAGGCGGTGCGCGGGGCCGAGATGGCGCTGAAGCGGCCGCTGGGCGTGCTGGCTGATCTGCAAGGCCCGAAGCTGCGGCTGGGCCGGTTCCGGGACGTCGAGATCGACATCAAGCCGGGCCACAGGATGCGCTTCGACCTCGATCCCGAGCCGGGCGACGAAAAGCGGGTGCAGATGCCGCATCCGGAAATCTTCAAGGCCCTGCGCGAGGGCATGCTGCTGCTGCTGGACGACGGCCGGGTGCGGCTGCGCGTCGGCAAGCGGACGGACGACTGGGCCGATGTCACGGTCGAGAGCGGCTCGAAACTGTCGGACCGCAAGGGCGTCGCCGTGCCGGAAGC